>ERZ1292625.715-Hain-H41-01um-R1-715-length-46317-cov-7_pt1 | contig 46317 bp, 57 predicted proteins | sample MGYA00564400_ERZ1292625 | MGnify/ENA primary metagenome ERZ1292625 (study PRJEB36523, sample SAMEA6512639) | groundwater metagenome | collected 2019-01-08 | study: AquaDiva: Metagenomics assemblies of 32 groundwater samples
GGAGAATACGGGGTGTACGTGTGGGGAGGGGAACAATCCCTTTATCTTTGCGACTCCTACACCATTTGCAGGCTCATCAGGCTCCATACGCGTTTTGGCTGTCTCTATTGGTGGGTTTACCAACAATAAATCAGAATCAGGGGATCAACCATCGATTACGGGTACGTCAGAACCAGATGCTAAAATTACGATTACCATTTATCCTGATGGCATTGGCGCCGAGGTGTATGCAGATAAAAACGGCAAGTGGTTTTACAAACCGACCAAAAAGCTGACGGCAGGACCAAAAAATATTCTCGTGGTTGCGACCAAAGAGGGTGCGCAAGGGCAGATTACGAAAGAATTTACCGTTAAGGGTGGGGGAAAGAGTAATCCGTTTGGCATGATCCTTCTTTTTATGATTGTGCTTGCTGTGGGTTTCGGCGGCTACGTCTTCTGGAAATCAAATCAATGAGATTCATGTTATTCGATAGCCAGAGGATCATGTTACGAGTGTGTGGCGATTTTGACTATGGCGCATAAAGAGAATCTGCTTTTAGAAAAAGAATTCGATCAAGTCTACGATGAATTAGATCACCTCGCACGTATGATCAGTTCGTTAAAAAGACATATCGAAGTAACGAAGTAACGTTGTTGCGAATAACGATTTACAGTTTTGCGATCTGGAGAAAGTCCAACTCCACTGGGGTTTCTCTTCCAAATATTGACACAAGCACTTTCACTTTGCCTTTCTCATCATCGATTGATTCGATACTGCCCAAGAAGTCTGCAAATGGGCCATCGACAATTTTGACCGCTTCGCTGACGACAAATGCTGCCTTGTAGCGTGGTGCTTCCATTTCCATGAATTTGCGGATCGCATCAACCTCTTTTTCAGAGATTGGTGTAGGCTTGTTGCCTGCTCCTACAAATGCGGTCACGCCTTGGGTTGTACGAACTGCTAACCATGAATCATCAGCCAAAATCATTTTGACTAAGATATAGCCGGGGAAAATTTTTTCTTTTATTTCTTCTTTTTTGCCATGTGATACTTTGACAATGTTTCGGGTAGGGACGACGATTTCAAAGATTTTTTGGGTTAATTTTTGTGTTTCGATGCGTTGCTTGAGGTTTGCTGCCACTTTGTTCTCATGCCCTGAATAGGTATGAACCACATACCAGCGGCCGGCTGATGAGTCTATTGGGTTTTCTGCAAGTATGTCGTCTGTCATATGGTTATTTAAATACCGTTGATGTTATTTTTAAAAATAGTATATCGAGTCCACCGATAAAGATCCCAACTCCTAATGATATCACGATTACCGCTATAGTAAGCCTCGTCGATTCTTTTTGTGTCGGCCATGTTACTTTTTTTAGCTCACTTACCACTTCTTGAAAAAATTTGGCGGGAGCAATATTTGGTAACTTTGGGCTAACTGGTTTGTCCATATAAAGCAAAGCCCCCTAGACTTGGGGACAAAAACAACTATACCAAATTTTTGAAGGGATGTAAATTGGGAAAAGGATTATTGTTTTGGCCAGCCTAATTTGTCAAAAACATATTCGCAGTACGTTTTATTATCAAGATGTGGGAGAATTGTATCTCCCTCACCATAGTTGCATACGGCAGTATATAGTTCTCCCATGGTTCCTATTTTATTTTCACGGTTTGTACATTGGTTAGGTGTATATACCCATCTACCAGATGAGTAGAGAAGTGCTCTCATGGCAAGCTCAGTGGCGTCTTCAGTGATACAACGGCTAAGTTGAGTCTCTTCTGTCTTACAAATACTTAAATCATCCTGCATATATTCACTGCTACATTCATTTGTAATATCGCCATATGTTTCTGTTTTTATTTGGAAAGGACCAGCGGCAGAAGCAGAATTTTCTTCACAAACATATGAACCGCCAAGCGCTGGATTTAATGTATTATCGTTTCTAACCTCTATATCAAATATTACATTCATTAAATCTGGAAGTTGTTCAGATGCAGGACTTGGAAAATATTGTGCATATTTTTGTGATGTTACGCTCAGTGAGGTTGGTAATTTTTCAAGAATTTGTTCCCATGTGTCTGCCTCTTTGCAGTCAGTTGGTTTTTTATCACACTCAAGTGGAACTGTCCCTTCTCTATCTAGGGCTGCTCCATCTATGCTATCGGGCATTACTGCGCACCCTGCTTGTTTCATCCGTTCTTTCATATTATTTACTAGATTAGTAGGACTTTTTATACTCGCCCCCCTGTCAAAAAATTTAACTTTATATTCATACTCTGTTTCAGCATTATTGATGGTTTTTTTCTTACTCATGAATTCTGGGAGATAATTAAAGGCCCATCCACGCGAAGTGGCTGCTTGAATTGTTTCGGGAAATGGTGATTTTTCAACTTCTTTTTCGGTCGCATCGCCAACATGGGCAAATTCCATGGATTGACCGCTAACTTTTTCTTCTGTCAATCGAACAGCGTACTTAGCTTTGGTTTTTTCATAAATATCATTACCATTAGCGTCGGTACCTACGACAATTGTTTGGAACATTTGAAGAAATATATTTACTGAATCCAAAAAAGCACCGAGGCTGATAATATCAGTTTCTATAGGTGGGTTTGGTTTGGCTGATTCTCGATAATCACAGAATTTACGCGGATCAGCATCGTTTATTTTTATTGGTGGTCGATCCCAATTGTATTTACTATTTTTTGGTGTTTTTTGTACTAAGCCCAAGAGTGCATTTGCATTATATGCTGTTTGCATAGCACCTTGTGAGTCTTTCCAATTTTCGGAAATCTGTGGTTTAGAGGCGGGTACGTCTTCCCGAATAAAACCTGAGTACTTTTCAGTATTAGTTGAAACGGCACAAAAAATAGCATAAATAAGATTGTCTGAAGTATAGGGAATAGAATTGTCGTGAACGACTTGTGGATTTAAATATTGGATAAATTTTTCACCGAGTTCTTTATATGGGGTGAGCATAGGCATAGCAATTTGTTTTTCTTTACGAAAAATAGGAGTGATGACATCAGAGACGGTATAGCCAAAATTATATACTCCTTGAACGAATAACGACTCCGCGTCTCCAAATTTTGTTACGGCAAAGTCGTACGGGCTGCGAAAATAGGCATCTGGAAGGTCCGAAGCGCCACTATCTTGTACTGCCGCATAAACGTGAGGAGTAGGGAGAAATGAAACGAGGCATAGAAAAACAATACCAGCGAATCGTTTGAGCATAAAACTATCTTATCAAATTGACAAATGAAATTCATGGACAGTACAATTGCACATGCGTCATGAAAAAAAATCAAACAATCAGAAAAGCCGTCATTCCTGCCGCTGGATTTGGCACACGGTTCTTACCGCAGACCAAGGCAATGCCAAAGGAAATGCTGCCTATTGTCGATAAGCCAGTAATTCAATATGTGGTAGAGGAGCTCGTTGCGTCGGGTATTCGTGACATTATCATTGTTACAGGATGGAATAAGCGAGCTATTGAGGATCACTTTGATTACCCCAATGAACTTATTCAGATATTAAAAGAACAAGGGAAGAATGAGCTTCTTGACGAAGTAAAGCGCACAGCAGAGCTTGCCAATTTTATCTATATTCGTCAAAAAGGTCCGTATGGCAATGGCACACCTGTTTTGTGTGCCAAAGATATCATCGGTGACGAGCCGTTTGTCGCCATCTGGGGTGATGAGTTTATCTATGCCGATCCACCGCGTACTAAGCAGTGTATCGACGTCTTTGAGAAATACGGCGATCCAGTTATATCTGCCATTCAAGTAGATAAGGAAGATGTTTCTCGTTACGGCATCGTCGAAGCTTTGAAAGTAGAAGAGAGTGTGTATCAAATCAAAAAGCTTATCGAGAAGCCCAAAAAAGATGAAGCACCGAGTAATCTTGCGGCACATGGGTGTTATGTCTTAACGCCTGATATTTTTCCAATTCTTGAGAAGTTAAAGCCCGGTAAGAGTGGAGAAATTTGGTTGACTGATGCTATACGAGAGCTTATGAAGTCAAGACCTGTGTATGCGTGTGAAGTGAAAAATGGTAAGTATTACGATACGGGAAATAAAATTGAATACCTAAAGACCGTCGTTGAGTTTGCACTGCTTCACAAAGATTTAAATGGTGAGTTTCGCGACTATCTCAAAAGCCTGAAGTTGTAAATTCGTTAGTTCGTTACATCGTTACATCGTTACTTCGATTTGTGTGTACGAATAACTAAGTAACAGGTTTTGCGAATAACGTTTACTCCATCGGTGATTCGCCGTATATTAATATTTTTGTCCCCGCGTTGTCTGTCGTTGCAAGGGTAGACCATGCTTTATGATTGGTGACGATCGGTGTCGCCCAATCATAGAGAAGTTTGGCTTCATCTATTTTCATATTAATACATCCATGACTCATCGGATGACCAAAGTTGTTGTGCCAATACGTGCCATGGAATGAAAAGCCGCGCATTTTGGCAATCTTGTCGTTATAAAAGAACATAACCCATGGCACATTTGGCAGATAATAATATGTACCCAGATCTTTATTTCCGCCTTTCATCAACTGGCTTTTTACCTTCGTCCAAATGCGAAATTCTCCTGTAGGTGTCCGACCCCATTTGCCCGTGGAGACGGTGAACTCATACACGCGTGTTTGTCCTTCAAATGCATAAACTTTTTGGTGCGTCAGGTCTACTTCTATCCGTTTTTCACCATTTGTGAGGTCAGTGGTGTCTCCTAATACGGGCGCCATGGTGGTAAGCGATGCGATACTTGGTGGTAAGACAACACTGGTATGAAATGTGGCAGGTGTCGTGTCTTCTTGTGGGCTTGGTAACGTTTTTCCGAGTGTGAGTTGCTGGAGGGAAAAGGGATCAGCGAGTGGTTCGTTGGCAGAGCCGAGTTGCTTTAAGGGTATGGCGACAAGGCTTAGTGCGCCGATAAAGAGGATAAGAAGACCAATCATGCTAGGAACGACTGAAATAAGACCTGCTCGTGACGAATCGGACATCTTCTTTCTACTATACTGCCCTTGTTGTATGATTTGCAATATGGGGAGAGTATTGGTTCGAATAAAGGGATTGGGGTATATTGCGTGGCAATCGCGTCATATGGCGTATCATGTCATGATAGGGCTTCTGTGGGCGTGGTATCTTCGTGAGCGGTGGGCTGAGTTTAATCCCAGATGGATTTATACGGCAATTATTGGGTCAGTGCTTCCTGATATCGAACATCTTTTTTTCTTCTTAGGGTATGGTCGGAAGGAAAAATATAGCAACACGGTGTTTGATCTTTTTAAACATCATCATTGGCGGGCATTATTTTTATTTATATCGACAGGGCATAAACACAACACCAGCCTTGCGTATCATAATTTGTATACCATAGTGTTTCTTTTACTCGTCGGATTGTACGCCTCTGTTATCGATTGGCATGTGGGGGTAGTACTCTTGGGGGCTATGGTGTCGCATTATCTTTTCGATATTGCGGATGATTTCGTACAGTTAGGACGCATGAATTCTAATTGGAAACGGTTCGGCAGACCACGTTAAAAATGGTTGCCCTTTAGCATCGTGAGGATAAAAACAGCCCAAAGAGAAATTTCTACATACTTGATCCAGTGCTTGAGGTACCAGTGCACCCATTCATGATTATTACTCGGCATCATCGGCATCATCGGCATGATGCGGATAAAGCTGTATCTCTTTTTGATCCATGGTCCTAGCCATGCGATGCCACCATAAATAGAGAATGTATCCAAAATAAAATGTGAACTTATAGAGAGAAATGCCAAGAGAAGATACTGCTTCAATGAAGCAAATTCAAACGGCAGTGACAAAAGAAAAAAGAATAGTAATACGAGCGCCCAGTTAGCAGGGTAATGAGAAATAGCCTTTAAATGATTTTGATGGTTATAGATAGTACGAAGCGATAATGCTCCATCGATATCGGGGAGGTTAGCAAAGATGATCCCCATGATATATGTCGTATGTTCATGGGGTAGTATGCCATGCATCACAAGGTATCGAGAAATAAGATAGCCGACTGCTACATGGGACGGCGTGGTCATAGATTATCGTTTCGGCTCCGTTTGGCGCCTTTCTATTTTTCGTAAGGTATACATGACACGTTTGTGAAGATCGATATTTTTTATTCGCGCAAACCGTAATACTGAGACGATGATGTCGCCGAGTTCTTGCTCATACGTTTCATCTTCTTGGGCGGCAATATTGGTCGGCTTGCGACCGTGTTTGGCAAGATACGCGCGTGCCATCTCTCCTACTTCTTCAACAAGAGAGAGGATAAGAAACGATCCAAATTCTTCTTTATTCTTAAGGTCTGCGTCTGACTTTTCGAGGATCGATATATATTTGCCAAAGGGTGATTTGATGGGAGGTTTGTTCATACAGTGATTATATCACTTCATTTAGCGTGGTCCGATAAGTTGGATGGTATTCCCATCAGGATCAGAAAATGTGGCAAACCATTTATCAAAGGTAGGAGCTTTAAACGGTTTGGCAATGACGGTAACACCCTTTTTTATGAGATATGCATACGCTGTATCGACAGAGTCGACGGAGATGTTGTACATGATGCGGAGTGGATCTTTACTTCTTCCATGAATTTTTGAATGTTGACCGACCCAGAGCCACGTGCCTTTATTTGGAAATTCCATGAGTACTCCCGTATCTTGCGGATGATCAAGTTCTTCGACTACCTTGAGATTGAATGTGGCAAGATACCAGTCTGCGAGTTTGCGGAAATCTTGTGACCAAACAAGGATGGTGGAAATATTTTGGAACATATAGGTGTTATATCACCTCACTACTTCATATTCAAGATATTTTGGATTACGTCAAAGACATAGGTATAGTTTTCAGGGTCTGAAAAGTGTCCGCGGTCGCGATAGGTTAATAGTGTTGCGTTTAACTCTTGGGTCATGTCTCTGGCTTGTGCATAGGGAATAGATTCATCGTCCATAGAATGCATGATGATGCGTGTTTTTGTGAGCGCTTGAATTTTTTTCAGATCAATTTCATGTTCAAAAAAATCTGCATAGTGTTCATCTTTTCTTTTGGCATTTTCAAGCGAGTTGTTAAATGCGGCAACGAGGATAAGTGCATGAAGGTTTGGTATGGGGTGTTGGCCTAGATAGAGTAGTGCTGCTCTCGTTCCCAAACTATGACCGACGAGGATAATCGGACCTTTGGATTGTTCGACTTCTGCATGAATTTCTTGTATCCAATCAGCAGCGTGCGGTTTTTCACCACCAGAAAGTGTAGGGATAGCGTACTCTATATTTCTCGCCGCGAGTTCTGGCACGATGTTTGGATACCAGTCACTGGTCGGAGACGCGGTATAGCCGTGGATGAAGATGATTTTCATGGAGTTTGTTGTTGTGGTTGACAGGCTTGTATAGTGGAAGCTTTTTGGTATATTTTGCCGAAATAAAAACCAAGAATTGGGAATAAGACGAGCATACTTAACGCGAGCATTTTAGAAAACGGGGTTACCGTCGTCATGTATTTAGGAAGCTTTGCTGATTTCTTTTTCATATAAACCTTTCTTACCCGAGCAGGTCCGGGAGGAATCGAACCTCCACTAGAGCTTTTGGAGAGCTCTGGTCTACCGTTAACCTACGGACCTATCTGCTTAGCAAATGTATTATAAATTGCGCGAAGCTCCATAGCAATTCGTACGTCATAATATCGTATGCGTAAACTTCCTTGGTATCCTTCCCTAATGCGCCTGCCTGTATGAGGTTTTAAATATGTTTTATTAAATTGATGTTTTGAAACATTGGCTATTTTGGACCAAAATATCATCTGTTGTTGTTCTTTATGATATTCATGAAGGTGCATGAGCGCACGAAATTTACTTTCATTCAATGAAAAAGACTTGCGTAAAAGAGTAAGGAATGTTTGTATCATCAGAGGGTCTGAATTGATAAAGGATATATAACTTCGCGCTGATTTACTTCCCTCTGTCCATAAGAGAAAAGAAGCGAGAAGTTTATACAAGGCCTTATTGTGGGGAAGTTGTTGCAACAGAACCTTTGCGTCATCCTCAAAACGTTTTTTGTTTGATAGACTTTTCTGTTTTTGTATTTCTCCTGATTTATATTGTCCAAATACCCGTCGTTTTTGTAGTCGTAATTTTGCTGCTGTATCAAGTTTGACATTTTCAGACCAAACAGAAGCTGTGCCCTGCGCTATGGCTAATAGTTTTGCAATTTCTCGAATAGAGTAACCTTTTGTTCTGAGATGTTTCGCTTTGTCTTTGATTTGTATTGGATATGACATAAGTTATGTAACTTAAATTAATAGTACAAATATAATTGCATGAGGTCAATGAATGGCGAAGAATATTATGGTAACAGTTTGATTGTCTTTATGGCGTTTTGGTACACCGTTCCAAACCCGGCGATGAAGACATCAAGTTGTTTGTATGTGTTGTAGAAGATGAGCTTATCTATCGGTGTGCCGTCTTTTCCTGATGCATCATGATAGAGGATGGCGGAGAGTGTGGCGCTTCCTGATGCACTTACAATGGTCACATTCTCCATTTTATCGTCTGTTAACGGCACGCGGGGAATATCTTTTTGACAGATGATGATGATACTGTCTTCTTGTTTGTTGGGATTGGTAAGAATCGTGCCGCTTGTCGTGCTGTCTATGCGTTGTACGTTTGATGGATGAGACAGTGAAATGCCGCAAAGGTCATTGGTATATGAGACGGTAGTAACAAGGGGTGTCGGCATAGGTGACGGGGCAATTGCAGGCGTTTTTACGACAGGCGTTGAACTCATCGATTTGCCGATGTTTACCCCGACAATCAGCGCTGCCACGACGGCTAAGACTGACACGAAAATGAACGTATTACGTTGCATACGTAGGGACTAGTCCAATTTATTGGATTCTTTGTGCTCCGTGTGCTTTTTGCACTTTTTGCAATATTTAGACAAGAGAAGTTTGGTCTCTGTATTTATTTTATTGCGAGACGTCATGTAGTTTTGGCTTCTGCAGATGGTACATACGAGAGCCAAGAGTAGTCGTTGATCTTTCTTTGCCATAAACGCATTATAGCGTATCAGCGGATCTTACTCAAGAAGTTTGTTTGCGACCAATGCACTACTGAGTATGGATGCCATATATGAACGACCAGAATCAGAGTAGTGGATATGGTCGCCACCGTTTATGTAGCCTAATTTTCCATTGCCGGTGCTATCAAGCGTCGGATGAAAGGCATCAGCAAGCGGGAGCTTCTGACTCTTGGCAAATTTGACGGCATTATCTATATACAATTTGATTGTTTCTACTTTTTGCTTTTTGCCTTCTGGACTAAAGGAAAGAAATGGTGCGCCATCACCAAAGACGTTCCAGTTGGGGGCTATGGTTGCCGCTATCATAATCTTGGTTTCTGGCAATTGCTGTATAATTACGTCGACCATTGCGGCTAATTGTAACCAATGCTTTGTGAGTGCACCTTCATCAAATGAATAGGGATTGTAGCCGAAGGATTCTATGATGATGACATCGGGTTTTTGGGATATGACCGATGGTCGCGGAGTTCCTAAATAGGTATACCCATTGGTAAGCCGTGTCAGTCCTGAGTCTATGTTTTCAGCACCGACTCCATGATTGATGATGGTAAAGGTTGTCGCCGGATATGTGACACGAAGTTTGTTGCCCAGTCCGCCTACTTCAGGACCCAGTGTATCCACCATGCTGTCGCCAACGATCGTGATAGTCATCGCAGATTTTTTACTTTTTCGTGGTATTACTGAAGGTGTTGGAGTAGGCGTAGTACTAGGTGTCATATCATCCGTCACACCAAGGACGTTTAGCCTTGTTGATAATAGATCGCCAAATGCCGTGATGGGTGCTGTTTCTAAATAGGAAAACGTTGGGATGATTGGGTCATCAGGCACAGGAGAAATTATCCGATCCGCAGCATAGACTTGGAACGTGAAGAGAAAGAAGAGAACGATAAAAAATCCTGCGAGATAACGCATAGATTCATCATACGAAATATGAACGAGAATTGGTATACTTGGGGCATGAATTATATTTGGTTTGCATGGATTACTGCTATTTTTTATTCAGCCAGTGGATTGGTGGGAAAATTTGCAGCAAATCATAAAATACAAAATCGATGGTTGTATAGTTTTGTGTGGTCTCTTGTTGTGGTCATTTTGTCGTGTGCAGCTGCGGTGTACTTTGGTTTCGGGTGGCCTGCAGATTGGGGAAGTATTATTCTTGCTGGCGCATTTTCTGCACTCACAGCGCTTATGTACACATTTGCGATATATATGCTGGACGTATCTTTATTATCATCATTATATTCATTTCGTGCACCTATGAGTGTACTTTTGGGAGCAGTGTTTTTTAAAGAATCACTTTCGTCGTATCAGTTGCTTCTTATAGGTATTTTGACCGTTGGAGGGATGGCCGTGAGTATAGATGAAAAAATGAGTGTGCGATCCTTTTTTCGAAAGCCAGTTGCGTTTGCTCTTATTATGATTTTGTTATCAGCTATATATAATGCGTTGGTCAAAAATGCAGCAGCGTTAAATCCCTATTGGACAACGGTATTTTGGTATAACCTTTTCAATCAAGTATTTTTATTGCCTACCATTCCATTCTTTTGGAAGGAATTGCCAAAAATAAAATTACGTGATTACACACATGTTGCCATATCAGCAGTGCTTGCCGGTATTGGCGGACTTACGGTGATTAGTGCAATCACGGGAAATTTAGGAATTACGATGGCAATCTTGACACTTCCACTTACGTTAATTGCTGCCATGGTGTTGTCTCACTTTGCACCAAAAATGCTTGAGTTTCATACCAAAAAAGTATATGCGATACGGCTGGTAGCAGCCGTAGTCATGTTTGCTGCGGCCCTCGGTCTTTCAAAATAAGATATAATTTCGTTATGAATTGGATTTCAGCCGGGTTTCTTATGTTTGGTTGTTCAGTAGCTCAGTATTTGTTGATACGAAGAAGCATAGTACTAAAAATTCCTTCTCAATTTACAAACTTTGCCATGTTTATCGTGCCACTCGTTTTGTACATTGGCATGGCGGTATCAACGCAAACTGATTTATCAGTGAGTTGGTATGAGTTTTTTATATTAGTAATCCTTGCAGTTTTTTTTAGTTATATGGGCAATGCGATATCACTTAAAAGTATCGAGTACGCCCCTAATCCTGGATATAGTCTTGTGATATCAAAAAGTTATGTGGTATTTACCTCTATTGCATCAATTTTTCTTTTCAATTCATCGCTCACAATTCGCTCTGCATTAGCAATTATTTTGCTAGTCGTATGCTCTGCGATTATTTCAATAAATAAAAAAGGCACGGTGTCACCATCTCATGTAAGACCAATATGGCTACCACTATCAATTGGTGCATTTTTTTGTTGGGGGATGCTCACCATTACTTCAAAATATCTTTTGATACTTGGAGTAAACGTACTATCACGTCTGATTTATTCTATGGCAATAGTGAGTGTTCTTATTTTTGTAGAAATGATTTGGAAAAAACTTCATTGGAAACAGATTTCAATTTCTCAGATTGTAAATTTAATTCTCATTGGCGTCTTGGGCGCTGGTTTTAATTATGGGATGCAAGAGGGGTTTGTCACTGCCCCAAATATTGGCTATATCAATGCAATGAATGCTTCTTCAATTGGTCTCGTTGTTATAGGTTCGGCAATCTTTTTTCATGACGAATTTAGCATTCGAAAATTTATAGGTGTCATTGGCGTGATTGCCGGATTAGTTTTGTTGGTCTTATGAATGACATTTATTATCCTGTAGCACATCGAACTCAAGATGAAATTGATGCACTCAAAAATAGATATGATACGTTTGATGCAAAGATTATTCCTGTAGTGATGAAGTCAAATGGGTTCACGAGTGTTTCGTGGACCAAACCTACCACATGGGGCACCTCACACGTTATTTACATTGTGACGGTGAAAGAGCAAAAAGATCCACTTATTTTTCGTGCAAATATTGGAGGAATTTCTGAAGCGATGATGGTAGTTGAAAAGCTTATTTCAGGAGAATTAATGAAATTGAATATTCCTGTTAATGAAATTTTTGTTGCTGATATATCGCGAAAGCAATTCCCTTTTGATTATCAAATACAAAAGAAATTAAAAGGTATGGATATAGAAGACCATTTTCATGGAAATCACAAAGAGTATGACAATATATCTTTTGAGATCGGAAAATATGTGGGAATGTGGGGGAGTATAAAAATAAATGGATTTGGAAGGTTTGAAAACAGTTTACGCGGTACAAAAAAGTCTATGTATGATTATATTATCGTGAGGCTGGATGAAGACATTCGATTTTTGGTAAATGCAAAATTATTTGATATTAAAAAGGCTACTGTCGTGAGGAAATTATTTGATGAGTATAAAGAGCCGATAAATAATGGGGGAGTCTCGACACTTGTTCATCATGATTTAGCAGACCACAACATTATGTTTGATGGCAAAAAGACGATCACGGGTTTTTTTGATTGGGAAGCGGCGGTGGCTGGAGATCCAATGCTTGATCTGGCAAGTGCGCCGACGTGGAAAACACATTACCCGCGCGAAGAAAAAATAATTGAGGGGTATAAATCTATACGAGATCTGCCAGAATTTTTTATAGAGAAGATGAATATATATAGACTTCGCACGATGCTTTGGAAAATGGTATACGCGTTGCGATCTGGGATACTCAATGACGATCGGAAGAAAAGGTTTGAAGATTCCTTAAATCCATTTAAGCTTTGAGCCCAATGAGAGAATTGAACTCTCCTCTAGGTCTTACCAAGACCTCGTTTTACCGCTAAACTAATCGGGCAATGGATGATATTGTATCATAGCCCTTCGTTTAGACGCGCGTGATTTTTTCTTTCTTTGCGACTAATTACTATGACGAAAAAAATATTGGTGACTGGTGCATTTGGATTAGTGGGGTCTGATCTTGTTCCAGCGCTCAGCAAAAAATTCGGTGCAGAAAATATTTTTGCCCTTGGGAATAAAACTATCCCAGAAGATTTTAAGGGACAGCTGGTAAAAGGCGACGTACGTGATATGGCATCGTTGCAAGCGATAGTCGAAACCCACAAGATTACCGAAATATATCATCTGGCAGGGTTATTATCCGTCGGTGGTGAAAAAAATCCGGATTTGGCGTGGGATGTCAATGTAGAAGGGCTTCGTAACGTATTGGAATTAGCGCGCGATTTCAAACTCCGTGTATTCTGGCCTAGCTCTATAGCAGCCTTTGGTCCGACGACGCCTAAACAAATGACACCACAAAATACCGTCCTTGAGCCAACGACGATCTATGGTGCGACTAAAGTCACAGGAGAGTTATTATGTCAATATTATTTCTTGCGCTGGGGGGTAGACGTACGGTCGTTGCGGTACCCCGGACTCATCGGGTATCAAGCGCCTCCCGGAGATGGGACAACTGAGTACTCCGTACATATTTTTTACGGACTGTTAAAGGATAAAACATATAGTTGTTTCCTCAAAGAGGACGCACGACTTCCTATGATGTACATTGCGGATGCCATCAAGGGAACGATTGATCTTATGGAAGCGCCAAGCGAAAAAATCTCTATCCGTACCAGTTACAATTTCGCTGCTGTGAATTTTACCCCGAAAGAATTAGTGGATGAAATCACAAAGCTTTATCCAGATTTCGTGTGTACCTATAACCCAGATCCCGTAAAGCAGCGTATCGCTGAAAGCTGGCCACAATCAATAGATGATAGTGTGGCACGTACGGATTGGGGTTGGAAACCTGATGTTGATCTCAAAACATTAACGCATACCATGATAGAAGGGATAAAAAATACATATATATGAACAATCCACTCCAACACTATTATGACGCAATTGAGGATATGAAGGAAAAAGGCTTGTACACACCGATACGCGTACTGGAATCACCACAAGGCTCGTGGATTACGATTGATGGCAAAAAGCTTCTCAATTTTTGTTCGAATAATTATTTGGGATTTGCACAGAATAAACGTATTGTAAAGGCTGTAATACAAGCAGTGAAGCAGTACGGCATAGGAGCGGGAGCAGTGCGTCCTATATCAGGAAATCTTGCCCTTCATATGGAAGCTGAGAAAGCACTAGCTACATTTAAAGGAGCTGAAGCGGCATTTCTTCTCTCTGGCGGCTTTATTGCAAACATCGTGGCGATTGCGACTATAGTAGGCAAAGAAGATATTGTGATTTCTGATGAACTCAATCACGCTAGTATTATAGACGCAATCAAATTGTCTCAGGTGAAAAATAAATTTATTTACAAACATAGTGACATGGAAGATTTAGAACGAGTTCTTCATGATGCAAAGAAATTAAACACAGGAATCATTCTTATTGCAACCGATGGGGTCTTTAGTATGGATGGAGATATCGCAAAATTGCCAGACATTGTGCGATTAGCGAAAAAGTACGGTGCGATTACCATGGTCGATGATGCGCATGGAGAGGGAGTATTGGGAGATGGCAAAGGTATTGCTACTCATTTTGGTCTTGAGGGACAGGTAGACATAGAAGTCGGCACCCTTTCTAAGGCATTTGGTGTGATAGGTGGTGTGATAACGGGCAAGAAAGAGCTCATAGAGTATTACAGACAAAAGGGGAGACCATATCTTTTCTCAACCGGTATTTCTGTGGCGGATGCTGCGGCAGTTGTAGAAGGCGTTCGTATTCTTTCAGAATCCAATACGTTAGTGAAGAAATTATGGAGAAATGCTAAGTATTTGCGCACCAAATTTAGGAAATTAGGATTTAATACGGGTGTGACAGAAACGCCTATAACGCCCGTGATGATTGGGGATGAGAATATGGCAAAAGAATTCTCTCTGCGTTTGATGAGCGAGGGTGTCTTTGCAACCCCTATTAAGTTCCCCATGGTAGCTATGGGCAAAGCACGTATACGCGTGATGCCAAGTGCGACACATAGTAAAAAGGATTTAGACCTCGGTATAGAAGCCTTTGCAAGGGTTGGCAAAGCGTTGGGTGTTATTTAAATACGATGAGTATTGTGATCCCAAGAAGCAGGGTTACTAGTGCACTATGTAGGATGATTAGCGTGATCTTTCGTGAATTGCGTTTTTTCTTTAGTTTTATAGATAAAGGACCCTCTATAGCAGAACGCGCATAAATTTCTGCTACATTTCCGTGAGTTGCTCCCATATATTTCTTATGGCGAAGGGAATGTGAAGTCTGCGCTGCATGTCGCTGTTGCCTTCAAGTCATCAGTGAGCTTCACGTCTATGGTCGTTATGACATTTGGCTCGATTTCTACTGCTTTACTTGTGCAGCGGAAGGTAGATCCGCCTCGTTGTGGCGCATCGGAAAGTGCGCTTTCTGCTGTCGCTTTTCCGACGACTTTATCTTTCACTTTTACATTAAATTCGCAGGTGACTTTTTTAGCATCATTTACATCGCCACCTTCGGCAGTCAGGTAGTATTCATTAAACGCTATTTTTTGGTTGAAATATTGGCTATCACATGCCAATGTGGTGATAGGGCCAGGTGTAGGGGTCGCGATAGGTTCCATTTGTGCGGCCGGTACCATAGCGTTTTGCGTAAGTGCTGACTTGGAGCGGAAATACCATGCACCACCTAAGACAACCAAGACAAGCATGGCACTGACTACATAGGTCATCATTGGTTGAGATTCTATTTCTTCATTTTCCATATACCATGAGTATGAATATTTTTTTATAATAATTCAAGAGGGGAAAATTGCGACGTAGTATCGTATAATCACTACTAGCAAAAGCTGAGGTGGTGGAGTGGACAATCACAACAGTCTGTAAAACTGTCGCTCGAAAGGGCTACCTAAGTTCGAATCTTAGCCTCAGCACTATGGCAACTGGTATACGACTATCAGGGAAAATAGCGCCTTATGCCACAGTGCTTCGGGGCATCGCGCATCCTCATCGACTTACTATTGTGTATTTACTTGCGCATGATTCACTCTGGGTGAGAGACCTTGTGACCAAACTTGGGATATCACAAAGTCTTATGGTGCATCATTTAGATGCAATGGAGAAAACTGGATGGGTAAAAAAATCTCGTGAGGGAAGGCATATGGCATACACGTTACAAAAAAAAGCGTTTAAAGAGATGGCACGACTTCTTACGGATACACCATTTTGGAGAGATTTGATCAAAACTTCGTGACTTGGTGTATGCTGTAACGTTTCTTTGGGACACGTTATGTTTCTAAACGCTGTTGCGCTTCTGTGACTGATCTTGCGATATTAAGTATTCCATTACTCATACCAGACACTACAAGCGCGTCTAATTCTTTTTGTGTGCACCAGCGACCAGTAGGGACAGTTGTTTTTAATTTTTGGGCAAGCGCATCAGATACGTTCATACTGCCATATGCGACGTTTGATGCAATTCGGTTGCCATCGGTAGGTGCTTTCGAAAAATTTGTTGCGTTTAATATGTCGGTCACTGTTGATTTGCGATCGTTGGCAATGGTGGTGAGGATTGAGGTAAGTGCTGGGTCGTATTGTTTGCCGAGCGCAGCACTTCTAGATATTAGTTGTAATTTCTGTACACTTGTTTGAATGCTACTTCGTACGACGGGGTGAATTTCTTTTTTGGTATCTGTGCGTTTGGCGTCAGACAATGGTTCTTGTGTCATGGTGACAAATGTTCGTCCTTTCGTGTCGTTTAAGAGAATGATGACGGCACTAATTTCGGCTTTTTCTCCTGATTTGGTTGGAAGAAATTCACTGCGCTGGATGACGGCTCCCTGATGCCACTCTTTATCATTTGAAGACACATCGATGCCTTCTACGGCAAAAAATGGACTACTTACGCTATCAACTTGACCGTCTGGGGTCATGGTCGCTTTCCATGAATCTTTATCAGAAAGCGGACTTTTTTTTACTTTCATCTCAGGCAACGCATTCATTTGTTCTTTGAGCCACATGTTGAGGTCTACAAATTCAGGTCCCTTTAGCTGCTCTGCGGGTGAGAGTAAGGGAATTGCGAGCGTGTTGGGTTGTGATGGTAAAGATTCAGTCATGGAGCCTTTCTACAAAACCACTCGAACCTATTTTATCAAAAATTCATAATTCATGTTGGCGGCAAGAAAAAAGGGGTAAAGGGGAAAAATGAATTGCCGCCACTTCCAATCAAATTGACTGCTCGTCCCGCCCAAAGCGGCGGGACTTCGCTTCTATTTTACTCTCTCTCGTTTCTCTCACCCTGCTGCGCGGGGCTCGTCGGGCGCTATATGGAAAGGGGAAACATATTTTAGTTTTGCTTGCCCCACCCACCATGCGCGCAAAACAAAGAAAGACTCCCAAAAACAAAAGGCTCTTGATTCCGGTTCATCCCGCCCGCCCAAGAATATTGACGGCGGCGCCCCCTCCTCGCTCGCAGGCGCTCCTAGGGTCGCGCTTGCCAATGTCTTTGCTTTCTAGTTTCGCTTACAGTCTCTTCCGCGCTACGCGATAATAATTTACTTTTACGATCTGGAGCTCACTGCGGGTGGGCAATCCTTTCCCCCTCCGGTCATACCCCGCTAAGGCGAATTGATAAGTAATATGGTAGCGGGGTCTGCCGGTTTCCCCCACGCGGCGAAGACTTGCGCAGGGGAGCCCCCACCTTCTTTATTGTACCCTTGTCCAGCGTTCGCACGGCTTGCGCGCCCGCTTGTAGGTAGCGCTTCGCGCAAAACAATATTTTAGCGCCCTGCGCAACTACCTCGGTTGTCCTTGAGCGCGCGTAAGAACGCGCACTTTTAGCAGGATTTCTCCGGGGGGGGTGGGGCAGGAGCCGCCAAGATATTAGAATCGGCCTTTTTGTATAGTATTCGGCCGATTGATTACCAAGCCGTGAGTATAATCTTGCTCTATTCCGGCCGATTCTTTGCTATACTAATTCTATGGGAGATTATACGCCTATCGCGACGCCAGCCGATCCGGTGGCCACAGCTTCCGCACAGCCGGATGCTCCTGTTCTTGATCCAAATCGGCCTGTTTCCACCATTTCGGCCGATTCACAACAAACGCCTACACCAGTTCAACCAGTACCGGCCGATTCGATAGTTCAACCTGTTCCCGATCCGGCTATTCCAGTCGATCAAGTCTTTGAGGCAACCGCATCGGCAGAAGTAATCCCGCCGGCCGATTTACAGCCACCAATTCCATCCGTATTTCCAAGTCAGCCATCGGCCGATCCGCAGCCAGTCGCCCCCACATTGCCCTCATCTCCCGTACCTGAGGTTACACCGGCAGTCATTCCGCCATCTGTTTCTGTACCACTCGAGGCTCCAAAAGAAAGCAGTATCGAAGACCATTCATCATCAAATGAGCCCTCCCAAGTGCAACCAGAAACTCCACAGAGTGCTCCGGTCATTCAAGTAGAAAATATTCCTCCCCAATCGGCCGGAATCAATCCAGAGCCCCCGCAGGGCACCCAGAATGCTCCATCGGCCGATGTAAAATTACCAGAATCTCCCAAATCATCGTTTGGTGATCTCATGGGAACACCCGCCGACTTGTCGGAGGAACCGGCAATTCATATCGATCCCATCGAAGCGCCACCGATTGCACCCGTCACGCCACCTGTTATACCACCCACGCAACCAACAGAAGAAAATCAACAAGCTGCACTCGCGTTACGAAGGCAACATGCTATCGAGGCACGCAAACAAAAACGTGAGGAAAACCTCGGTCAAATTCTTGAATTAGCCCAAAAGAAAGGCACAGTCAACAATCTCGATGTCCGCGATTTCTTGCATATTTCTCAAACCACGGCAACCGACTACTTGCGTACATTGGTCAATTCTGGAAAACTAAAGAAAGCAGGAAAAGCAAAAGCAACAATGTATACTTTGTGAGGAGGTGATTGGTATGATTCCATACGCAGTATGGCAAACACTCGCGGGAGGAGCAGGAGGTCTTGTTCGGGCACTTGTTGGCATTGCCAAAGGCAAAGAGTTTAATCCCGATACCTTCAAGTTTCAATGGAAGTATTTTGCATTTTCAATTATTGTTTCCATTGTCACGGGACAAATGGCTGGACTGATTATGAACGCAGATTGGCGTATGTCATTATTAGCAGGATACGCAGGAAGTGATCTGCTGGATAGTTTATATAAATTACGATTTGGGCAAATGATTAAGTCATGAAGGCGAAACAGAAATTTAATACACATAAACTGGTTATCGTACCGGCAGCATTACTTGTTGCTCTGTTATCCTTTCTTGGCGGGACGAAGTATGAAAGTCAGGTAAAAGATATACTCGAACAACCCAATGTCTCAACAACGACCGTTCGGAACCTTCCAACAAAGGAAAAGGTCAAGCGAGTGATCGACGGAGACACTATAGAGTTAGCTAATGGTCAGATTGTCCGATTTGTCGGCGTGAACGCACCAAACAACGGTGAACCGTTTGAAGAAGAGGCAACGGAAGCAAATACAAAACTGGTATCCGACAAAACAGTCACACTTGAGTACGACACCTACACTTCAGATCGGTTTGGAAGAGTGCTGGCGTATCCGTTTGTTGATGGAAAAAACGTGGTTGTTGAACTAACCCGTTTGGGTATGGTGAAAGTGACCATTTATGAGGACAGAAGAAAGTTAAAGTATCAGGATGAATTATTAAAAGCACAGGAAGAAGCAAAATTGAAGAAACGCGGAACGTGGAGTAGAAAATGAACATGGCCTCTACAGTAAGAGTAAGCATAAGAGTTAAAAAATATCTCTGGAAAGAATTTATTCAAGACGTTGTGAGGGATATTATTATTCCACTTATCCCATTTTTCCGACTTGTCGTGCGCGTCTATCGGCCTATTACCTTGTTTCTCGGAGAAATCGTCGTTGTTATCAAAAAAATTCTGTTACTGATTATTGCTCTTCTTTTTGGGTTCATATCTATGATTGTTATTTTTGGTATACCCTTCGCGTTTGTTTACGGAGTGATGACGCAAAAATAATCCCTCAAAATCAATCTAAACATCCTCGACTAGCCAGCTAGACAGGAGTATAATTTGAGTTGTTGATATGCAAAAAATAAGCATGGGTACAAATAAAAATATAGCAAATCAAGTAATCTCGAAAAAGAGGGTAACCGATCATGGCGAAGTATTTACAGCAGAACGAGAAGTGAGCGCTATGCTTGACCTTGTGAAACAGGAAACAGAGCGTATTGATTCTCGTTTCCTAGAGCCTGCTTGTGGCACAGGGAATTTTCTTGTGGAAATATTAACAAGGAAATTAGAAATAGTAAAAAATCGTTATTCAAAAAACCAACTAGAATATGAACGTTATGCAATTCTTGCCTTATCTAGTATTTATGGCGTAGACATCTTGCAAGATAATGTTCAAATATGTAGGGATAGATTGTTGGGCATTTTCACACATTATTATCTGGCAAATTATAAAAAGGAGTTTAAGCCAGAGTGTTTAAAAACAGCAGAGTTTATTCTTAGCAAGAATATATTGTGGGGAGATGCATTGAGCTTAAAAACACCTGACGAAAAAGCGGAACCAATTATTTTTTCTGAATGGAGTGCTGTAAATGGAAGTATGATTAAAAGACGTGACTATACAATGGCCAATTTGTTAGCAAACCAACCTCTTGAAGGGTTAAATTTGTTTTCTGATTTGGGTGACAAAGCTTTTATCCCAACTCCTGTAGCAGATTTCCCTTTGGAACATTTCTTAAAGGTAGGCATAAAATGATAAAAACGAATTACAACCCAGATGTACTTTCCTGTCTTGTCAATTTAAGTAGTGACGAGGTGTTTACTCCACCAGGTTTAGCGAATCAAGTATTGGATTTATTACCTAAAGAACTTTGGACTAATAAAGACGCTAAATTCCTTGATCCCGTGAGCAAATCAGGCGTATTTCTTAGAGAAATTGCCAAAAGACTTATGGTCGGTTTAAAAAAACAAATACCTGATCCACAGAAACGAATTAATCATATTTATCTTGATCAATTGTATGGTATCGCCATTACGGAATTGACATCATTGTTATCACGAAGAAGTGTGTATTGTTCAAAGATAGCTAACGGGAAATATTCTGTTTGCGGAGAATTTACCAACGAACAAGGTAATATTTTGTTTGAGCGAATCGAGCACGTTTGGAACAATGGTAATTGTAAGTATTGCAGCGCTAGCCAAGAGGTGTACGATAGGGACGAATTGTTAGAAACGCATGCCTACCAATTCATACATACAGACAAACCTGATAGAATATTCAAGAATATGAAATTTGATGTAATCATAGGTAATCCACCCTATCAACTGAGTGATGCAGGACACGGTAGAAGTGCAGGCCCGATATATCATAAATTTATTCAGCAAGCAAAAAAGTTGAATCCACGATACTTAACCATGATTATTCCGGCAAGATGGTTTGCGGGAGGTAAAGGCTTAGATGAATTCAGAGAGACGATGTTAAATGATAAAAGAATCCGTAAAATTATAGATTTTGAAAATTCTAATGAGGTATTTCCAGGGGTTGATGTGGCAGGAGGAGTGTGTTATTTTTTATGGGATAGAGATAATGAGGGATTATGTGAAGTAACAAATTTTCATAATGGACAAGAAGTTAAATCAACAAGACCACTTAATGAGTTTTCCATTCTTGTAAGGCAAAGCCAAGCTATACCTATTATTCGAAAAGTTCAATCAAAAAATGAAAATGGTGGTAAGCGTCTCAGTGAGTCAGTATCGTCAAGGAAGCCATTTGGTTTGCCAACAAACTACAATCCAAAGAAAAGTGGTATTCCTTGTTGGTTCATTCAAAAGATTGGATTAGAGTATGCTGATAAAAATGACATTAGTGACGAGAATAAACTTTTAGATAAATGGAAATTACTAATCCCCCCTGCGCCAATTGCTGGCCAGACAGATTTTTCCAAACCAGTGGGATTTTATTATGATGGAAATACAAGAATTGCAAAACCGGGTGAGTGTTGCACAGAATCTTGGGTAGTAGCAGGAGCCTTCTCCACTGAAAAAGAAGCTACTTCATTCAAATCCTACCTTTTTACTAAAACAGTTAGATTTCTTTTGCTCCAAACCGTGGTGTCACAGCATGTAACTAAAGAAAAATTTTATTTCATACCAGAATTTGAGAAATATGAAGGCTTGTATACTGATGAAATTCTTATTAAAAGATGGGGAATAAATGAAGAAGAATGGAATTATATAGATTCAAAAATTAAGTCAATTGGGTTGACTAATAATGATTATGCAACTGAATAAAGATAAATTTTTTCCGCAGCGACCTGAGGCGAACCCGACTATTTACGCTTATGAGGATACTAACCCACAGTACAAAGGTTTACTAAAAATCGGTTTCACGAATACAAATGCACAAAAACGAATTGCACAGCAATATCCAACACTTCGTCCAGGCGGATTGCCCTACAAGATAGTTTTGGAAGAATCAGCAATGCGAAATGATGGTTCTTCATTTGATGATCATGATATTCATCGATATTTGAGAAATAAAGGTATAAAAAATCCTGAAGGTGAGTGGTTTAAGTGCGGTACAAGAGAAATTAAAGGGGCCCTGGTCGCTCTTAAAAGTGGTATTAAAAATGAAGACAATCGTACACTTGATTTTCAAATGCGTCCAGAACAAGTAGAGGCAGTAGACAAAACAATAACTTACTTTGAAAGTTTCAAAGCAGAAAATCCTCATAAAACACCACATTTTCTTTGGAATGCAAAAATGCGTTTTGGGAAAACCTTTACTACTTATCAGTTAGCTAAAAAAATGGGGTGGAAAAAAATATTGGTTCTTACCTTCAAACCTGCCGTACAAAGCGCTTGGGATGAAGATTTGCAAGCTCATGTTGATTTTAAGGGATGGCAATTTATTTCGCGGAATGGTTTAACTTTCGAAGATGTCGATAAGAATAGGCCATTTGTATGCTTTGGTTCGTTTCAAGACTATTTAGGAAAAAATGAAGCAGGTGGTATAAAAGCAAAAAATGAATGGGTACATTCTACAAATTGGGATATGGTCGTATTCGACGAATATCATTATGGTGCTTGGAGGGAAAATGCTAAAGACCTGTTTGAAGCTGAAGGAAAAAAAGAATTGGAGTTTGGTGAAGGTGAGGGAATAGAATATTTTGACGAGGGCAATATGCCAATTACAACTAATGCTTATCTATATTTATCTGGTACCCCTTTCAGAGCTATCGCATCAGGAGAATTTATTGAAGAACAGATTTTCAATTGGACCTATTCAGACGAGCAGAGGGCAAAGGAAAACTGGAATGGAGCAGATAATCCATACGCATCATTGCCAAGAATGGTTATGATGACATATCAGCTACCAGATTCACTTCGAGAAATTGCTATGAAGGGAGAATTTAACGAATTTGATTTGAACGTATTTTTCTCTGCTGAAGGAGAAAGAAAGAAAGCAAAATTTAAATACGAAAATGAGGTTCAAAAATGGCTCGATTTAATTCGTGGCTCATTTTCAGAAACCACAATTGATCATTTGAAATTGGGAGCAAAAAAACCTCCATTACCATTTTCACACGCACCATTATTAAACATATTATCACACACCTTTTGGTTTTTACCCTCCGTGGCTTCGTGTTATGCAATGAAAAATTTGTTGGAACAAAGACAGAACAAGTTTTATCAAGACTATAAAGTTGTAGTAGCAGCAGGACCTAGTGCTGGCATTGGTGTTAATGCACTTGCCCCTGTTCAAGATTCAATGGAATACCCATTGCAATCAAAGACCATAACTCTTTCGTGCGGCAAGTTGACTACTGGAGTTACGGTAAAACCGTGGACAGGAATTTTTATGTTGCGTAATTCATCAAGTCCAGAAACGTACTTTCAGGCCGCTTTCCGAGTTCAATCACCCTGGACGGTTAATAACCCTGATAGTTTATCGCCCAACAAAGAAGAAATCATCAAACAAGAATGTTATGTGTTTGACTTTGCACCTGATAGAGCATTAAGTCAAATTGCTGATTACAGTGACCGTTTAAATGTGAATGAGTCTAATCCTGAAAAGAAAATGGAGGAATTTATACATTTCTTACCTGTACTTGCTTATGATGGCAGTTCAATGAAACAGGTTGATGCCGCAGGCATCCTTGATATGGCATTAAGCGGTACAACCGCTACTCTACTTGCAAGACGTTGGGAAAGTGCATTGCTTGTAAATACGGACAATAATACTCTACAACGACTGATGGACAATAAAGAGGCAATGGATGCGCTCATGAGTATTGAAGGTTTCCGAAGTTTGAATCAAGATATTGAAACCATCATAAATAAGACAGAGGCAATTCACAAAATTCAACAAGAAGCTAATGATAGAGATTTAACCAAAAAAGAGAAGAAAGAATTATCAGAAGCAGAAAAGGAGTACAAAAGTAAGCGAAAACAAATACAGGAAAAATTAATGAAATTTGCGACGCGTATACCTATATTTATGTATCTTACTGACTACAGAGAAAGAGCTTTAAAAGATGTCATTACGCAGCTTGAGCCTGGTTTGTTCAAAAAAGTATCAGGTTTAACATTAAAAGACTTTGAGTTATTAGTAAGTCTTGGCGTTTTTAATGCGGCACTTATGAACGACGCTGTCTATAAATTTAAGAGGTATGAGGATTCTAGTCTAGTTTACACTGGTATTAATAGGCATGAAGGGGAAGATATTGGTCTTTATGATACTGTTATTAAACGGCAGGATTATGAGCAGACATTTGAAAATAAATCTAAATCAGAATTTAGTTAGTGTATAAATTCTATGACTCAGAGTCCGAAGAAATTGTAAAAAGAGCTATGAACTAAAGCAGGGTTTACCCCTGCTTCCGTCTGCTCTTACAAGTTGCGCTAAACGGTTATTTCTTGTGACGTGTTCGGTCAACAAGAGTCCAGTTTGGCCGGTGGCCTGGATTTGGCGGGGCCGGTTCATTTTTGACCAATGTTGCCTCAGTATTTTTACCTGAAGCCTTATACTGGCCAGAAACTGGAACTTTAGTGCCAGTCTTAACTACTATTGTAGGCATACTACCTCCTTTCTCGCTGAGGACAGCGAGTTGTCAACTGATTCAGCAAGAAGGTATTCAGCAGGGGTTCCCTGTAAATAAAACAATATCATAAAACAAAAGATTAAACAAGATGCAGACTGTAGTGGAAACTAATGTGCACTTATGGAATTAGGTGTAAATAACAATCTATAGACTTGATGTAAACAGATGGTTGTTGACAAGTACACCTGTGGAGTGTATATTAGACATTAATATGACGTTCGTTAAATTTGAGGAAACAAATAAAAAACAAGAAGATAGAATTACAGTTACTGGCCATTCTTCTTTCGGATTTCCAACAAAGTTCTATAATGATAATAAAATAGATAAATATAAATACGTAACGTTATTTTTTAATGAAGAGAATAACGAGGTTGGTTTTTACTTTCATAGCGATGAAGCAGAGAAACATAAATTTTCAATTTTAAAAAGTAAGCAAGGTTTTGGAGGAAGTATTGTCGCTTCAAGTTTTTTCAAAAATAAAAACCTTGATTCTAAAATTTATCGCGGTCGCTACGAATGGCGAAAAGAAAACATACCTGAGATAACCGAAATATTTGTTATCAAATTAAAGATAAGAGAAGACTCTAATGTTGTATGACTTCGTCTATGTATCTTCTGCAAATATTACAAAAATATCAGGCTAGGACTATCGTAAATAATTCTAATTCAATTATTCACCTTAAAAATGCACTTACTTCATGGGCTGGTTCATGCTTACTAAGCATTCTAGATTCAGGTTCAAGAGCGAAGGGCACAGCAATATCGTTAGCTTCTGACGTGGATTATATGGTGTCTCTTACTAACGGATGCAACCAAAATACGGGAGGTTTAGAATTTACTTTTAATCAGCTGTATCAATATTTGATAGACAATGGATATCAAAATGTTAGAAAACAAAATGTGTCATCTAGAATTACACTAAATAATTTGGAAATTGATATTACACCGGCTACAAAACATCCCGGCAACACTAACGATCATAGTATTTGGTTGTCTAAAGAAAATACTTGGCAAAAAACTAACATTCAAAAACACATTTCAGATATTTCTCAATCTGGAAGAACAAATGAAATAAAACTACTCAAGATATGGCGAAATTTAAATAATTTTGATTTTCCATCAATCTATCTCGAATACCTTTTAATAAATAACATTCTACTGAATAGGTCTACAGATGTTGCAAATCTAGGTAATAATGTGTGGCATGTTCTGAAAGAGCTAGCAAAGGATTATGGAAATCCATTGTATGTAACAATTATTGACCCCGCAAATTCTAATAATATTCTTTCAGACTTACTGAATCAAACCGAGAAGGGTAAAATTATAAATGCCGCAAAAATAACAACAAGTCAACCCAATTGGAATCAAGTTGTTTGGTGATAATTAGCTATGAGAAGAAAAATTAATATTCAGAAACTATTTACGGCGCTCGATGAAGAAATGCGTTTAAAGTTATCGAGCAAGATTGATCAAATTTATCACCCAACAACAAAGGGAGATGAGTCAGAGCTAAACTGGATCGGATTATTAAGAGCGTATTTACCAGAAAGATATACTGTTGATAGTGGTTTAGTTGTAGATCATGAAGGCAGTATAAGTGATCAGATTGACATTATTATTTACGACAGACATTTTACTCCTTTCATTTTTAGAGGTGAGAAAGTTGTTTATATTCCGGCCGAAGGTGTTTATGCAGTTTTTGAAGTTAAACCACATTTTGATAAAAAGAATTATGATTACGCCATAAAAAAGTTAAAAAGTGTAAAAGTTTTAAAAAGAACCTCTGCAAGTTTCGCTCATATTTTAGGTAAAGATAAAAAGGAACTTTTTGATGTTGTTGGAGGAATTTTAACAAAAGAAAACAAAGCAAAAAAATATTTTAACGACATAAAAATAAACTCCGAATTATCTATAATTTTATCTCTAGACTTTGGGATAAAAGTAATAAGCGACAAATCTATGGAAAAACAGGACACTGAACCAATCTTGGCCTTCTTTTTATTAAAATTAATAGAAAAACTAAGAACCCTCGGATCAGTGCCAGCGTTAGAAGTAAATAAGTATTTGAGTTTTATTGAAAAGAATAAATAACAAGTTATGTCTCAATATTACAGCCTGAATCAAAAACGTACTTTATATGTATAAACTTTCACCGTCAGATTTTGCGTATTTATATGAAGAGTGCAAACATTGTTATTATCTCAAGATTCGCAAAGGAATTGGTCGACCGCAAGGAGTTTTTCCTGCGGTGTTTGGTGCTATAAATTCCAGATTGCAAGGGAATATGGTCGGCAAAGGTTTGCGCGAGCTTTCACCTACACTACCAGAGGGTATCGTGGAAAGCCAAGAGCAGTTTGTAAAATCCGTGCCAATACCAGGAACGAGTGTATATGTGGGTGGAAGGTATGATTTGCTTGTACGTTTGCCCGATAACACGTATATGATCATTGATTTAAAGTTAAGTTCGCCAAGCGATGAAAAAGTAACCAAGTATCAATCTCAGTTGTGGACATACGTGTATGCGTTTGAACATCCCGCAGAAGGAGTGCCAAAACAAATTACCCGAGCAGGACTGCTGATGTTTTATCCCGACGCCGTATCATTTGCCAACAATGTGGCATCGCTTACATTTCCACCAACTTGGTTAGAAGTGCCAATTGATCGAGGTGCATTTACGAGTTTTATTACCGAGGTGAGCGGTTTATTAGAAGGGCCAACCCCGCCAGAGAATCCGGATTGTAATTGGTGCAAGTATCGCCATCTTGGTGAAGCGTTAGCCCATCCGCAAACATCGGATATACCATTTTAAATTAAAACATGACATCGCAAACATCATTCAAAAGTACAGCAATAAAAATATTGGAAGATGCTGGATCAGCACTTCATTATAAAGAAATAACGAAGCGTGCTATTGAACGTGGACTACTTAAGTCCGAAGGGGCTACCCCGTGGGCAACGATGAATGCACAGCTTTCGATGGATATTATAAACAAAGCGGATCTTTCTCCTTTTATACGAACGGTGCCGGGTTTTTTTGATCTAAAAGCTGTAAGAAAACAGAAGCAAACTATATCGGGGAAGGCTTTGATTATAAAACATAAAATCAATGAGAGTCTCAATACCAAACAAAAGGGTGATATTGCCGAAGCTCGTGTCGCAGAACTCATAACGCTTTATGGAGTCGAAGGGCTTACTTGTTACCGCCCGATTAGCGATGACGAAGGCATTGATATTATTGTAAAACGCCGTAATAGATTGGACGTAGTCTATATTCAAGTTAAATCAAGTTATGGCTATGCTGAACATCGAGGTTTTGTGTCTACGGTTAAAGAAAAAACAATCATTAATAAAGAGCGTATGATTATGATATTCGTTTATTTTGACCTATCGAGTGGTGATATATTCGACCAAATTTTTTGTATTCCTGCCCCTGATTTTTTGAGGCTAACTGCAAATGAAGATAAAAAACCAGGCCATCGAGTTTTTACGGTTGGACTAAAACATCCGGATCAATCGAAATACGCTGAATTTATGATTGAAAAACGCGAATTAGCAAATCGAATTGTTGAAATAATGGATAAATTATAAGGAGGTGTTTGATATGACAACCAATGACGAATTGCTCAAAAAGATCAAGGAATTAGAAAAGCGAATCGAAGTGATTGAAAAAGCACTTACGCCAACGACTATTGACGATGATGCGTTATTAATACAGGCAGAAGTATTAGTGAAACAACATGAGTTTGCCAGCGCTTCACTTTTGCAACGACGATTAGCCATAGGCTATGCGCGTGCCGCGCGTCTTCTTGATCAACTCACAGAAAAAGGAGTTATTGAAAATGCAGACGGATCAAAACCAAGAAAAGTCATAAGATAAACGGCGCCCGACGAGCCCTGCGAAGCAGGGTGAGAGAAACGAGAGAGAGTAAAATAGAAGCGAAGTCCCGCCGCTTTGGGCGGGACGAGCAGTCAATTTGATTGGAAGTGGCGGCAATTCATTTTTCCCCTTTACCCCTTTTTTCTTGCCGCCAACATGAATTATGAATTTTTGATAAAATAGGTTCGAGTGGTTTTGTAGAAAGGCTCAAATTCCCGACTTGTCGGGGCGGCGCACAGCGCCGCCCATGGTTCGCGCGCGTCACCGCGCGCTATTTTGTGGGACAGCGTTAACAAGCCGAAGAATACAAGCTAATACCTTTTTGAACACAGAAGACCCCCCGTGCGAACACAAAAACAATACCTCCGCCTGCTGGCGGATTGCCCAAACGCGATAAAGAATGGCTGCTTGGGTTTTCATGGTTTCACCTCTCTTGTATTTCACACATCGCTTGATATATTGAAGGGGTATGAGCCCTGCCCCGACGCCACCATTCTTTCTGTATGCGCGCAAGTCGACCGATGTGGAGGACATGCAGGTTCAGTCTATAGAATCCCAACTTATAGAACTCCGGGAGTATGCCGCTCGCGAGAACATTTCGATAGTAGAGGAGCTTGTCGAGAAACAATCAGCCAAGATTCCCGGTCGTCCCATATTTAACGAAATGATCTCGCGTATTGAAAAAGGAGAAGCGAGCGGCATTGTGTCCTGGCACCCGGACCGACTTGCGCGCAATAGCGTGGACGGTGGGAAACTCATCTATCTCGTTGATACCGGAAAAATACAGTTTCTCAAGTTTCCCCAGTTTTGGTTTGAGTCCACGCCACAAGGTAAATTCATGTTGACGATCGCGTTTGGGCAAAGCAAATACTTCGTGGATTCCCTCGCAGAGAATACCAAGCGAGGGTTGCGCCAAAAAGTACGGCGTGGCGAATTTCCGGCCAAAGCTCCTCCCGGATATCTCAATGATTCCAGAACAAAAACTATTGTCGTTGACAAGCGGAAAGCTCCGATCATCAAAGAACTCTACACTAAATTCGCCACGGGAAGGTACACACTCAAAACAATGACGCACTTTTTGGCACAACACGGCATGACCACAACTGGTGGCCATTTCATGAAAGATAGAATTTCATGGATTCTGGGCAATCCGTTCTACTATGGCCACTTCCGGTATGCCGGTGAAATCCACGAAGGAATACACGAGCCACTCGTTACAAAGAAACTGTTTGACGAGGTGCAAGAAGTTCTACACAAACGATGTCATTCGTGGCACGAGGAGCGGCCGGTCAAGCCGTACACCGGACTTTTTCGTTGCGGTGAGTGCGGCATGATGGTTACGGCAGAGTACAAGAAAAAGTTTTATCCAACGACCAACCATCATGCTACCTATGTCTATTACCGTTGTACGAAAAAGTCCAAGGATACAAAATGTTTCCAACCGTTCATCCGAGAAGAGGAGCTTGACCGGCAACTGTCAACGATGCTGCAAACAGTTTCTTTGCCCGAGGATTGGGCAGCTAAAATGTTGGAAAAACTAGAAGGAGAAAAAGTAGACGCTGCTCAATCCTCCCACGCGTTTGTTGCAGAGAAGCAGAAAGAAATATTAATAATCACGGGAAAGCTTCAGCGTCTTTTGGATTCCTACCTGGATCAGGATATTGACCGAGACGATTATCGTACGCGCAAGGCAAAATTGCTCTCCGACAAAAAGACGCTGGAAGAATCGCTTTCCCGTCTGCAACACACGCAAACTGCGTGGCTCGAACCCATGCGAGCATGGGTGAAGGAAGCGTCAGGAGTGCAAGAAATCGCACGGGGGGAAGACAAACAAGCCAAAAAGGTATTAGCTGCAAAAATCTTCGGCTCGAACTTAACGCTGTCCCACAAAATAGCGCGCGGTGACGCGCGCGAACCATGGGCGGCGCTGTGCGCCGCCCCGACAAGTCGGGAATTTGAGCCCCCAGTCAGAATTGGACTGACATCAGCGGTTTACAAAACCGTCGCTCTGCCGTTGAGCTATGGAGGCAATATCAATCAATTGTACCAAAGGAGACCAAAAGAGAGAAGAAAGAGATAGACAATCAATAAGTTCTGCCGTGTGTTTAGTTGAAGTATTTTCCCCGTATAAATGACGACGGAAGGATTGATCAGTAAACCAAGGTTTACCAATACAGCATCCTGTTGTCCGATGTTGCCATCGAGACTACCTCATTGTTAAGCTTTTGTGGAGGAAAATATGCTACAACTCCACACAGGCATATTTATCGTAGGTAATCACATGTAGATTGTCAAGCATGAAGAAGTTAGCCCAGAAGAATAAGTTCAAAAAGCGTGAGAATGCAAATAGTTTGCACGGCAAACCACAGATATATAAGCTGTTCATCGAGCCGCAATGAGTTCCATGCTACGTCCACCTGTGAAGTCCAGAATGAAACATGCAGTTGTACTACTCTCGCCATATAGACGTAGTGTACGGGGCAGGGAGGTACACACGGTATGCATCACCATGATGCATGCCTATTTCTTCATGTCTTCGTCTATAAGCTGTCGAAGGTAGGCAGATTTCGGAAGATGGTTCTTTTTCCCTTGTTTATCAAGGTGTACAGCCTGCTTACTGGTCAGATAAAACGTAAATCGAGCATCTGCCTCGCCTCGAACATACTGTAAGAAGTCGGTGATGATGGTCTCAAGTGTCGCGATGGTATATTTTTCACATATAATTTTTTCGCTTTCGTGAAAGGCAAAGAGTGATGGTGGATCGCCTGTGCTATAAAGGATCAGGATTGGCTTGCCTCGATCAAGCGCCATAGATATCTCATATCCGACACTGATACTGGGGAAACTTGTTTCTGCAATCATGAAATCGCATCCATGGATCCAATTCTCAAGCTGTTGGTGGAAGTGAAGTCGTTTTTCTTTTGTTTGCAGGTGTATATCCTTTTCTTCCACGTTTAGTATGTGATCGGCTACTGTCTGGATGCCACGTTTTTCCAGTATAGAAAGTATGGCATGATACTTTGTGAGTAATTGTTTTTTTCCAACGATAGAGGCAGTAAAATAGGCAATCATACAGTCGGCATTAAAAGTGAAAGGAAGAAATGTATCATTGGCCCCGTGATTTGTGAAAGCGGTGCCACACTGCCAAAAATTGGAAAAACGAGAAAAAGAAGAAATATCATGCCATACGGCTCGAGTTCTGCCCATTGCCTCGCGTATTCTGTAGGAAGGATGCCTTGTACGATCTTAAATCCATCCAGAGGATGAATAGGGATGAGATTAAATACTGCCAAGCCAATATTTAGCATAATAATAGGAGGTAACAAAAGAAATCCGATGGAAATAAGTATGCCATTTTGTATGCTTGTTATCAGTAAGACGCGAAGAAGTATGGAAGCGATTGTTGCCACAAGAATATTTGAAATCGGTCCTGCTATAGAGATAAGTGCCGTATCTCGTTGTGGGTTCTTGAGGTTATATGGGTCAAATACGACTGGTTTGCCCCATCCGAATCGCGCGATCAGGATCATGAGTGTACCCAAGGGATCAAGATGTGCCAGAGGATTGAGGGTGAGCCTGCCTTGCACGCGTGGTGTCGGGTCTCCTAAGCGGTCTGCCATGAATGCGTGAGAGAACTCATGCACGGTAATACCGATGATAAGTGCGACAAGCCAACCCAAGAAGCTTAAGGGATTATTGAATAATTCAGAGAACATATGGTATAGTATAACCTCTATGGCATTAAAATGTGAACTCTGTGCTAAAAAGTCAGTCGCTGGTGGATCTCATGTCCATCATCGTGGCGTGGCTGGAGGGCAGTGGAAACGACGTGCGCAGCACACCAAACGAACGATTGGCGCAAACCTTCACTGGGTATCTATGTCTATAAATGGCGTGATGGTTCGTGTGAAGTCTTGCGCTAAGTGTATTAAGAGAGTGAAATTTGATAATGCGAAATTGGCAGTAGCACCCGTTATCTAGCTTGGCAGAGGAACACTTCACACCCCTTAGCGTCTTTTGATAATTTCCATTCACCGCTACAATCGGCTGTCTTTGGTAATTGTCCACCGAATGCCGAGAGTGGATTGGGACATGTAAGCCCTGCTCTACTGCGTAGATCAACGGCTACCCCCCGCATACTACTGACGACCAAAACGAGTAACATCAGGGCGATAGTCAAAAAGATAATGAAATTCCATGCACCGAGATCTTTTGTTATTCCTATTTTAGAAATCTTCTTTTTTCTCATATATTCAGCCTAGAGCGATTGTTGTTTTGTGTCAAGATACGCTTTTTGAAATTGTTTCCATGAAACAGGATTTTTTCCTTCGAATTGAACAATCGTCGGTTCATGAGAAAATCCAAGGATTTTTATTCGTCTTTCTTGAAACGTGCTCCATATTCCGGGCCATGGATGAAAAGCACGAAATTTTCGTTCAATGCGTTCTGATTCGAGAGGATCTAGGATTTTTACCCATGGTTCAAAGCCATCATCGCGCATGAATTTTTTGGCATAGGCAGAGTCAGGGTCTTTTTGGATGACACCTTTATTTTTGCCGGAAAGATAATCGGGAAGGGTGTCGATAAGAAGCGTCGCGCCGAGGGAGAAGAGTTTTTTTCTTAGTGGATCACTCATATCATGTGGTGTGATTGGAATTTTTTGTTGTGCCAAAATTTTCCCCTCATCGAATTTTTCTGAGAGAGATACCAGACTAACGCCTGTCTGATGATCACCGGAGAGTATCGCCCATGGCACAGGATCAGCACCTCGCCACCGCGGTAAGAGAGACGGATGCACGTTGATGCCGCCATGTGGTGTTTTTTTGATCGTTTCCCATGGGATTTTTTGGCCATATGAGGCAGAGATTAATATATTTGGTTTGATAGGTTGTAGGGTATCGATGACTTGTTGTTCATTCTCGTACAACCATGGTTTATCCGTATTACTTTCAAATGAAAGGGTAGTCACATTGTGTTCATTCCCCCAGACTTCTACAGGTGTTGGAGTAATTTTGTGTTCACGTCCTATAGGACGTGGGGGTTGAGTAACGATTGCTGAAACATCTTGGAGCGGTAGTTTTTCTAAAACGATGACAGAATCAGTAGTAGAGCCAAAAAAAAGTATGCGTGTCATTTCAGCGTTACCTCTTCAAAGACTTCTTTCCCGTTTTCATCGGTTATACTCTCAAAGAGTGTGCCCTTTTGTTCGAGTACACGTTGGACAAAGAGTATGCCATGTATATGATCTGTCTCGTGCTGGATAATGGTACTGATAAAGCCCGTGAAAACTTCTGTATGACCCATACCCTTTTCATCCTGAAAGGAGAGTGTGAGGGTGGGAGCGCGTTTCACTTTGCCCCAAAGGTTAGGCACAGAAAGACAGCCTTCCATCTTCCCATCATGATCTGCATCCTTTTTTGACACGACGTTACTTGTTTTGGTTATGGTAGGGTTTATAAATATGCGTATTGCTGTTTTTTCGTTGGGTCTTGTGATAAATATGCGAAGCGGTACGCCAATTTGGGGAGCGGCAAGTCCAACACCTTTGGGATTTTTTGTTGCTATGAGCGCTTTTTTCATGTCAGCGATACAACGCTCCAGCTTTTTGTCAAAGACCTTTACTTCTTTGGCTGGAGTTTTGAGTACTGGGTTGGGGATATGAACAATTGGTTTCATACAATTATTTCACACGGTCTTGAAAGTCTTTATCATGTGGATCCACAGTGGTGAGGTACTCTGTGAGAACAGCGTTGGCATCGGTAGGGTTTTTGGCTTCTAGATAAAAGACATGGAGTGCGTAATATGCATCTCGATAGTTTTTTTTGAGACGTACCGTTTGTTGAAGCAGGGTAATTGCCTGATCTCCCTGATTTTGCCGACCCAAAAGTATCGCAAGGTTGTAATAAATTTTCGGATCATTGGGAGAAAGATATGCGGCGCGACGAAGTGATTCTATTGCCTGACCATTATATTCAGGATCTAGAGCTGAAAGTGTATACCACACTTTGGTACGTGTTTTATAGAAATTTACGTTGTTTGGAGATTTTGTGATCGCAATATCACTCTCGTCGATTGCACGCGTGGCGAACTCAGCCGCTTGTGTGGCTTTTTGTTGTTCAAATGCAGCTGCAGCGAGCGCGGCATACGATTGTGATAATTCGTCGTGATACGATGGTTCAAGAGGAAGACGTCGTGTCGCTGTCAAAAGTACTGGTGCGGCTTTCGCAAAAAGTCCCGCGCGATTATTACGATACCCCGACGCATAAAGAGTATCTGCATACCAATAGATACCAATCACAAAAAGAAGAATTATAGTACAGGTTGCGACAATCCATAGTGACCATGTGGCTACTGGTACTGTATACGTATAATCGTCATGTTTAGGTTGAGAACGTGCAATGACGATTGCAGGAAAGAGGAATAAAAATATTTGCATGATCACGACAGAGAAACCAAAAAAGTTGGTGATAAGGATTGAAATCCAACCGGCAAAAAGGGCAATGTTGATTGAGTCTTTTTGTGTGTTTTTTATATACCAGAAAATAAATAATCCAGCAAATAAAAGATAACTTCCTAACCCAAAAATACCAGTCGTTGCAAGATAATTTAAGTATTCGTTGTGCGCTTTGTTGTAGAGAAAGTCCCATTCGCTGGTCAGATTATGACCAACTGGTCGAAATTGGTAAAACGCAAAGGCAAACGTCTCTGTCCCTGTGCCAATCAGCATTGTTTTTGGCGTACTTTTCCACGCGTTAAACGCCCCCTGCCAGACATATTTTCGAATCTCACCAGACTCTGTGCCGCCCACTTCCAACACTGGACCAGTAGGTTCTTTTACGATTTCTTTTATTGAAAAATTTTTCAAACCGTGTAGCGTAATATATTTATCGATTGTTGGGGTTCCTGTGCCGATGAAAAAGATGATAATTGCAAAAATAGCATGAACAAGGAGTGCGGGTTTTACAATGCGAGATTTTGCAATAGTTAATCCCCAAAAGATCATATCTGCGATAGCAAATCCTACAAGTCCAGAACGAGATTTGGTAAAGAGAAGAGTGATAAAAAGCAGGATACTTATTATCCAATAGAATTTGTTTTTGATGGCGAGTGCTATCGAGAGAGGTATGAGTGCCACGAGATACGCGGCCAGCCAATTGGGTTGACCAAGAGTAGAGAATACGCGATTTTGGACATCCTGCACCCAGATATTTTTATCTACCCCTAATCGCTCAAGGACGCCGTAGAGAGCGACAAAGGATGCTGTAGTGAGTGCTGCTCGTACCAAATTTTTTTCATCAGTTTTATTTGAGAGATATGCGTAATACAATAGGGTATAGCAAAAAATTGACCACATCCCACCGTTAAATCGTGAGTAGTACCCAAACCACGAGACGTGAGGATCCATAGAAAAAATAGAGCTAACCAATTGTGAAAGTACAAATAACGCTATCGGTATATCCAGAGGCGTACGTGCAATCCTGATTTCTTTTTGGTGTATCATTTTTGCGATCCATGCTGACGTGATGATGACGGTGATCGCGTACACGCCGATCATTTTATTGAATTCAAATAATTCGTAATTCCATGGCGTTAAAAGCAGGGGAATGAGGCTAAAAAGCAAATAAAAGCCCAATTTGATCAGCCGATCACACCACGTGATGAGGGGAGAGTCTATGGAACTATCCTTTTTCTTCATGGCACTTAGTATATCACGAGAGTTTAGGAAGAGGAATTGTGGGATTACTACAACAACTTTTGAAATTCTTCAATAGGAATGTTAGGCATACGCTGCTTGAACAATTTCTGGAAGAGTTATGGATTGGAGCGATTCAATTTTGTTATCTTCTGGAATTGGCCAGTCCAATTCATTCCGAGATAAAAGCCAACCTGCCATCGCAATTTTCAGTTTTTTTTGCGTTTCCTCAATGGTATCTCCTTGTGTGTGACAGCCTAGGAGTGCAGGAACGTACCCATGATACGATGCGCCATCTTTTTCAATAATTGTTCTATATGTAAGAGTATTCATACTAAAAATTAGTATACACATATTTGCTTTTCCTGTCAAAATATGTTATAGGATATAGTCTACTGTGCCCTTCGTAGCTTTAGCGAAGGAGGGGCCATTCTATGAAACGTGCATATTGTGGCGTTTTATCTGGTTGTAGTGTGAAAGCCCCTGTATTGGGGTTGTTTTCGTGTGTATTGAAGTTAAATACTATCGGCTGTTTCGAGTCCTGATTTCTATCAGGGCTCCGATCAGCTGATAAAGGGTATTAGCTGTGAATTTTTTGTTGATCGGAGTCAGGCTCAGCCTGATGAGTCCCGAGGCAAAAATAGGTTTAACAATAGATCTTTGTTTTTTGCGAACAATCTTCATTTGCGAAGATATTTTTCGTGTGAAACAAAGAGCACATTAATAAGTGAACGAAGGACCTGCCCGCAATCGCTAAAGCGATAGCTTTTGCAGGCGGGAATAGATAAGGAAAGAGAAAAAGGCGAGTGGTGATACAAAAAATCTTACAGGGTGGAAGAAAAGGAAGTGGAAACACCAGTGATGTCTTTGCGAAGTTTTTTGATTTCAACAAGAACTGGCACCAGTGAGTTTTCGAGATCTTCCTTTGTAGGATACGACTCGAGCGTCTTTTCGATTTCTTTGATAGTTGGAACGTTTGCAAGATCATCTTTTGTGGCGAGGTGTTTCAGGTCATCTTTGGTAGCAAAGTTTTTGAGATCCTCTTTGGTAGCAACGTTTGCTTCCTTAAGGACAGCTTTCATTGCTTGTTTGAGATCATTGACATCAGCATGAAGCGAGATAGATTTTTTCATATCAAGCATACTATACCACCAAATAATGTTTGTGTGTCAAGAGATCAGACCGGATCAAAAAAGAAGTAAGTAGCCAGCTAGATGTATAGATTGAGTGAGTAATCCTGAGCCTGTCGAAGGATCATTCATTTTCTCTATACATCTAGGGGATAAAAATACAATTAAATAGTAAGAGGACGAAAGAAATTTTTCGTTAACACGTATTGGGGGAATACCAAACGTAAGAGGGTGGATACACAATTCACAATCTCAGAGAATAAATGTTCATTTATTTTGTTCAAAAATAAAATGAAAACTTTGATAGCATCTCTCTATCAAATATATCCCGATATCATTCGCTTTTAGCGAACCATCGGGACGAATGTAAAATCCAAAGGGTAAATAAATTTATCCGGAGGCTACTTAAAATCATTGGATCTCATTTCATTAGTGAGATCTTTTGAAATCCATCAGAAAGGAGGGTTTGTCATGCCGACAAAACCCGCCCCGAAGGAGAAACGGAAAAAGCAAAAGACGCTACGACCCGTAGCTGTTGCGGCTCCCGTGACTCCAAAGCGGAAAGACAAACCGCGTTGGCCAAAAGCTAGCGCATAAGTCTTTCTATAAAAGTCAGGCACCGCACCATTGGGTGCCTGATCCTTTGAAATTCCAGACCTCTCGCTTTCGCGAGCAGGTTTGATAAAAAATCCAATGCAATTCGGCATTGGTGAAATTCAAAAAAAAGGAGAGTGCCACATGGCACGAAAAAGCAAGTTGCTTTACCGTGTCATCGGACTACTCGTCCTTGGCGCGTCGCTGTCGATTTTCAATCCTCAGTCAGCTTCAGCCGACTGGGCCCCAGAGAATGATATTGCTCTGGTCAATGCAAAATGCCCCGCTATTCAAACCAGCGTGGTGGAAACGACGTATCCCTACGGGATTGTTGTGCACCACACCGTTGGCAATGGCGGCGGCGATTGGTTTCAAGCGGCACTTGGGGGACATTGCGGAGAAGATCGGCCTCCATATCTTGTTGTGATTGACAAAGATGGGGTTGCCCACCAAACCGCGGAATTCGGAAGTCGCACCAATCAGTCTCGTTGCAATCAATACGGAAAAGTCGGCCAATGTGCAAACACTGATTATGTCAGTGTAGCTATTGTTGGAGACTTTCGGACAGATCAGCTTTCAGACCAGCAAAAAGAAACATTAAAAAATGTGTTTCGTTGGTTTGTGAAAAAGGGCGCGGCAAAAATTGTTCTCGGACATCGCGACGTGGGAAAGCTGAACGGCTATACCACCGAGTGTCCAGGGGACAATATCTATGATTATTTGCCTGAGTTAACTGCTCAAGCATTCAATAATCCAACTTTTTCGACTGGTCCAATTGTGACGGTGCCGTCAACGGGAATTTCATTAAATTTCCTGCCATGCATAGTCATCTTGCTTTTCGGAGGAGTCGTATTCATGTGGGTCTCTCGTGATCCGCACAAAAATACGAAAAAACTCCTTCGGGGGTTAGCCAAAATTCAAGATTGGCGGATCAGGCGAAAGATGCTTCGTGATCTAAGGAAGGCGCAAGAAAAACACGGACTTATCCGTGTAGGCCTCCCTGCGGTGCTTGCGATTGCTCTGATTGCATCAGGCTTTCAGTTAAAAACTGTAGGTCAGCGATCAAGCAGTTGTAGTTTTGTTCCGCTTTTGTCAGATCATTCCGATGGGTCTTGGGATTTTGGTGTTCACACCGATTTCCAGGAGTACCATACGGGGGTAGACAAAATGGGCACGCTTAACGAGCCGATTCCGGCTTCTGCCTCAGGCAAGGTTGTCTGGGCAGACTCGTGGCCGGGTGATCCTATGTGGCAGCAGCTCAATATTGGTCACGGAAATACTGTGGTCGTAGAAACGAGCTGTAACGGTGTGTCGTGGTATCACTACTACGCGCATTTAAACGAGATCCAGGTTAAGGTCGGCCAAATCGTCAAACAAGGAGAGATACTTGGACTGATGGGTCAGACTGGTGCCGCGAAAGGAGTTCACCTCCATTTTGCGATCAGCCCGAAGGGTCCGACCGAGGAGCATTCCTTTGTCGATTGGGTTAATCCCAACGACTTTGTGAAAGCTCACTCCGGTCAATCCACAGATGTGGATTTGTGGACTTGGATTAAGCCGTTTGCTTTGGGAATTTCCGGCTGGAGCCTCATAGTTTTGGCAGTGCTGGTTATAATTTTCTTTGGCGAAAGCCGGGGATTATTTGCACTGTTCCGACGAAGTCTCTTGCCTGGATTTTTCTTTGCTGCGCTCGTGCTTTTTGGTCAATTGGCTCCGATTTTATCGGTAGTCAAATTTGACTGGACGAATCTGGCAAAAAACCAATGGCAAAAGATTATGGCGCCAGCACTAGCGGCTACTCCGTTAACTCTTCCCGCGCCAGAATTTATGGCAGGAGCAAGTGTTGAGCCTGGAATGCAAGATATTCCTGTGGCATTTGCTGAGGAAGTAAAGGCGCTTGGACCTCAAGTGCAAAAAATCGCACAAGAGGAGAACGTTCCCGCCTCGACGATTTTTACCCTCTGGCTCAAAGAGTCAGGCGGTCGTCGTCGAAACCCTGCAAACGGTGAAGGCCTTTGTGGTTTTTATAGCAGGGTTAAAGGTGGAAGAGGTTATTTCACCCCCGGGCCGATCGACGATGCAGAAATTTTGCGTCAGCTGCGCGAATGTGCAAAGGAATTTCATGTCCACAATAGGACTGGAACTCCCGTTACATACCAGACATCAGATTTTGATGTCTTAGGGCCGATTTACATGGCATACAATGGCAACATTGACTGCCATGGAGGCTCTTTTGCGTCATGGCGAGACCACCCATACGTGATGAACGGCTACGATAGCACTCATCAGCATATGGTGGCTCGCGATGGACAAGGGGGATGCGTACCATTATCAATAATCGGTGCAGTACCGGCCGATTTACGAATCAGAAATTTGCTTGCGGGGAAATGAATGGCGCCGATGTAACTTTAACAAAAGGAGTTGCCAGGAAAAAATTCTGTTCGCATTGCAGTCGTGTGGGTCACCGTTGAGGAGACATTTTCGCGATTTGAAAACAACGATTCAAAATATGTGTTATCATGGCCGTTTGAGAACTTCTTAAGCGAGTGCGTGAGCACAAGGAGTTAGTGATGAATCTTTCAAGTTTACTCCAATTGGCAATCGTTATATTAGCGATTGTCGGAGCGTTTATGTTGCTCAAGAATTATGGCTTTTGGAGCCTCGAGTTTTTCTTGGGCGGGCCAGGAATTGCACTCGTTGCGTGGCTGATATTGTTTTCGGTCAACACGGCGATGCCCCAGTTAAACAAGCAGGCGGCAGGCGTGACCAGTCAGTTTCAGGGTTTAGCCTCAAACGCGCTTCCTGCAATCATTTCGCAGCCGGAGATTTTGGTCAATGGTAGCCCAGTGCAACAGCAGAACAGCGCTAATAGTTCAACATTCGGCGGAGGCGATTTGGGTCAAAATGATCAACAGTTCGTTTCCATACCGACTGCCTATGCTCCGCCCGTGGTTGGGCAGATAAGCTGGGTCGGGTCGGTTAGCCCTGCGTATAACGCAGAGTTGCTCCCATATCAGGTGAGTTGCTTTTATAACCAACAGGCGCAACAGACCATGTTTATGAACGGATACGTGCCATCAGGCATGACCGTGTCGATCGTGGCGTTGAAGACTGCGCTTCAGACCGTTGATAATGAGTCCTGGGAATTGCGAATTAGTTATCCGCACGACCAGATTCCTCAACAAGTCTACACGATTGACGGTGTCAATGCCCGTGCGATCAAAAAGGCGTTAGGCGGCGAAACGGTGACCGGAACTTCCCCTTGGCCTGTTATTCAACAGACCTGGGACGGCGCAAAAAACGTTATCACAAACCCTGTGGTTTGTGACTATCGTTAGCCGATTGCGAATGAACACCATGAAGAGGTGCGGACACCTGAATATCGGATCCGTACCTCTTTCAGGAGGTAAAAATGAGACTATTTAGTCGCTTTCAAAAGAACCCGAAGCCTGAGTTGCCACATCAAGCGCATCCATGGCAAGGTGAGCGTGCACATGCGCGACAGATTGAGTTTTTAATTTCGCGCGCGCAACCAATTACACGCCAACAGTTTTTGGGACTTCCACCTGATGCCGCAGCGGTTTTAGATGGTTTTAACCAGATGGTCGTGGAAGTCGCGCGAACCAGAAATAGAGTGGGCCTCATGCGAGCATTTGCTTTTGCTCATTCCCATGTCACTGAGAGAAAAAAAGCTAATTATTTGGCCTTTATGTCCGCAGAGCAGGAACAAACTCTTCGGGAAGACCAAAGAAAGGTTTTTGAAAGTGAAATGCGAAAGCTTTTTGCAGTAAAAGAGATCTGTGATATAAATGGTTCACTAGGAGTAAGCACACGTTCTGGTGGAACAGGTTGGGTTTTTGGACAATTTTGGCGAGTGCTATGGAATTTACAAACTAGTTCGGTCAGTATAACCCAGAAAGAAGGGGATCAGGAGGTGACAAGTATTTCAAGAGTCGGGCTGCACATCGAATCTGGATTATTTGACGACTACGTCGTGGTAACTCAAAAAGGGATCGGCATATCAAATCCAGACTCTGGCAAAGATTTTTTCTGGATTGAGTGGGCAGAGTCAGGTAGCCTCACTATTTCGACCAATGCCGTGTTTCTTGCTGATCCGGTAAACGGATTATTGAGGCCATTTAGTAAGAAGCTCGCGTATAGTCAATGGGTTCCATCTGGAACGCTCACGATTACTGATCGTCAGTCTGGTAACTCGCTCGTTACGGCACTGATGCCTTGGCCGCAGAAATTTCAACAGAAGTTAGAAGTGTTACGGAGTAAGATGCTTCCAGTTGCAGTTCCGAAAAAGGCTGACGTGGTGCACAAGGCTCCGCTTGAACTTGATGACTTTATTGGAGCATTACCCAGCGCTCTTCATGAAGAAATGCGAGACTTGTTGATGCAGGACGGGCGGTCAGCGTGGCGCAGATTCTCACACAAAGTTGGCCTGAACTGGAAGACAAAGTTGACCGTCGCGGATTGGAAGAAAAATCCCGTGATACATCAGCTTTATGTTTTTCAAGGAAGACAATTTGCTGACGAAAATGCTATGGCTGAATCCATAAACAATGCGTTAAAGCAAATCGTTCGCGAGCCCGATCCCGTGACCAGAAAAACGCAACTTCGAGCGTTACAAGAACTTGCTCGTCGTATGAGACCGCATGTTGACAAACTGGTTCAGATGGCGATTGACAGGGTGCTCAAGATTGATTTTAAGTAAGGAGTGTGGATTATGTCCGCCTCCCAAATATCGATTTCCTTCGATTCACACCACATCCGGAGCCCAAATTGGGGTTTCAAACGGGTTTCGGATGCGGGACAAACAAGCCTGCCATGGAAAGGCGATCAAATGTCCCTTTGGGACCAACGATTGCCACAATATGGCAGGACAGTCTAGAGATGAGAGTAAAAAAGTAGGATTTTCCTATTTGGCCCTCGGCCACTCTCATCTCTAGAACTCTTTTCTTTGTCCTCAGTCGTATTGAAGTTAGAGAAAAAAGTGAGGATACATTTATGACAACAGTTGAACAACAAGATTTACCATGTAAGGTATCGTGCCGATTTATTCAGGATGGCTTGCGTCCTTGTGGCTTAGGATATGTAGGTCGTAAAGTGAAGCGTTGGAAAATGTGACAAACGGTTGAAGAAATTGACGGTAGTCAAGTTATCTGTCGCGACAACATAACAAAGTTAATTAATCAAATTGACGCAAATAAACCAGAGAACGTTGCATTTACCGACGGTGACATGTCTATGCCGCACCTTTTGACGATTTCGTATCATACAGATTCTGGTTTGTTGCCCATCGGTGGCGTAGTGAATGGCGAATATATTCCCATTCCAAATATTTCATAATATTACTAACCTTACTAACCCCCGGTGTTAACAGGATGTCATTCCAAAATAGAAATGTCACCCCCTTAAAGAACCACGTTGTTTCCTCCATGGATGCGTAGGAGAGGGTTTGTACTGTAGCCGAAGCGTGGTCAAAATGAGTGGGTGTTGTTTTTGTTTTTGTGGTTTTTCTGACAGGAGAAAAACGAAAGTTCTTTTGATATTTTTACGCACGTGCGGATAGAAATCAAAATATAAAAGTGGATAAATTAGCAGGCAGGTTTGCACCTGTTTGTAGGCTTGGGAAATTTCAGCATGGTGGTGTATGCTACAATATACGTATGAAACCGGAAGCACAGGTTTGGTTTGATCAGGCAAAAGAACAGTATGATGATATGGTGTATTTGTATGAGGGACGCCGGTACTCCATGGCCGTATATTGCGCTCATCAATCAATAGAAAAATTATTAAAGGCAGCCATTGTTGAGTTTGGTAATATATCGGCACCCAAAATTCATAAACTCGATGAGTTAGCGCTTCAATCGACACTACCAATCTCCGATACATGGCGAGAAGACTTGGCTGAAATTACTCGACATTATTGGCGGGTTCGATATCCGGATTTTCAAACGTACACGTATACCTCAAAAGAGACTATTTTGCCTACGATCGAAAAGACAAAGGAGATATTTTTATGGATATCAAAACAATTCAACCAGTAGTCAAACGCTACATTGATTCCGTGGCAAAACGGGTGAAGGTTCAGGCTGCATATTTATATGGTTCTGTGGTGCAAGGTCAGTCGACAGATGAAAGTGATGTCGATGTATTGATTCTTTCCGAAGATTTTGGTGCTCTGAATCCAGATGATCGTTCGAAAATGTTATATCGTGCCAGCGTAGGATTTCCGTATGATCTACATGTCTATGGGGTCACGCCATCTGAATTTGCATCTGCGTCGCGTTTGTCGACTCTTGGACAAATTCGAGAAGCCTCTCGTGTTTTAGTTTAAATTACTAACCCCCGGTTACTAACCCCCGGTGTTTGTAACTTAACCTCTGAACTTTCGCATTTTGTTTATCACCCTTTTTATCACCCTTTATCACCCTTAGGGTGGACTAGCTTCGCACCCTTTCTTGCTTAACACCCGTTGGACGGACTGCCCGCTTGCCCTCCTACTGGCGGGTAAATCTGCAGGCAGGGATTGCGGGCAGGGCTTTGCAACCTTTCTTGATAATAAATTTTTCAAGCAAGAAATCGGTAGTTTACTTTGAATACAATGAGGTTTTATTCATTGTGGTATACTCCATATTGTGAAGTCGACAAAGTATTTCGATGAGCAGGTATTACGAAAACGATCATACTTGAAGCTAAAATGGATACGTCGTGCTCTTTCTTACCCTGAGAAAAAAGTCGTGCAAGATGACGGAAGAATACGATATTGGATTTTTGTAAAAGAATTGGATAAATATTTGCGCGTTGTGACACTTGCGGACGGAAAGACGGTTCATAATGTATTTCCAGATCGCAACGTTCGAAAGGAGGATATATGAAATTTCAATATTATGAAGATACAGATTCGCTCTATATTGATTTATCTGAAAAGAAGAGTACGGATTCTAAAGAAATAGCCGAAGGGATTGTCATGGATATGGATGCTGAGGGAAATATCGTGGGGATAGATATTGAGCGCGCAAGTCAGATGGTGAATCTTTCGAAACTAGAGACAAAAGGCATGCCGTTTGCAGACTTTCGGATGATGCAAGCGTAAATAGACCCGTTTATCACCCGTCGGCTCGCCTCGGCGAAGCGGGGTGAGTGGTACCATTATGCTATACTATTTTTTGTATGGTAAAGCGGAATGGATTACCACGACTGCCGACTCTTGCATTGCTTTTTACCCTCTTGGCTTCACTTCTTCTCAATCTTTTCTGGGCAGTCCCGCGCATTATTGACCAGTTTTCTTCCCACGATACGACGTCTGCAACCGTCACCAATATCGTGGATGGGGATACGTTTGATGCCAAAGATGGGACGCGTGTGCGGCTCTTGGGGCTTGATGCTCCTGAATATCCAAAGGCGTGTCTCTCTAAACGTGCAAAAGATAGACTTGGTGAACTTATTTTGGGAAAAGAAGTAGTACTCGGTGGTAACGAAAAAGACCGTTTTGGCAGGCGTATCGCGTGGGTGACGGTAGACCAAGATGTGCTGGTATCAATAGTGTTGGCGGAGGAAGGATTGGGAGTCGTTGATGACATAAACGACGAGCATGGAGCATTGCTTACAGCTGTGCAAAAGAGGGCACAGGATGCGACGCGAGGTATATGGTCACAGGAGTGCACCAATAAACAAACGGGATGTGTGATAAAGGGCAATTATCACAAAGGGACAAAAGAGAGAGTTTACCATTTGCCGGATTGCTACAACTATACGCAAATAAATATCAACCCCAATGAGAGTGACCAGTGGTTTTGTACCGAAGATGAGGCAAAAGCTGTAGGATTTATCAAAAGTTTGGATTGTCCAGAGGAGAAGTAACGCATGTGTGTAGAAATCAAAATCTAACCCACCTTACTTAGATCCCCGTCCCGTCAGGGCGAGGGATGGAGT
>ERZ1292625.718-Hain-H41-01um-R1-718-length-46113-cov-7_pt1 | contig 46113 bp, 67 predicted proteins | sample MGYA00564400_ERZ1292625 | MGnify/ENA primary metagenome ERZ1292625 (study PRJEB36523, sample SAMEA6512639) | groundwater metagenome | collected 2019-01-08 | study: AquaDiva: Metagenomics assemblies of 32 groundwater samples
GAACGCGAGGAAATAGAAAGACGCGCCATGGGCAACAATCAACCATTCGAATTCGCGGCCGAGTTCGTGCGCGACACGGATGCCGCCGTGCTGCTGAATGATGGAAACAAGGAGGTATGGGTACCGCGCTCATTGCTTACGGAGCTAGACACTAAGGGTAAGCTCTACGCGGTGCCATATTGGTTCGCGGTGAAACGGGGTATCGTATGAAATTGCCCAAGCGTGTTCGCAACCCAGATGTTGATAGGAGGTCATTCATGTCGCTGTACGATCTATTGCATGAGATCACAATCGCCGGCTCCATGCCGCTCGCGGCCGGTAAGAAGAAGGCCGACGATGCGGTACACCGATATTTTGTCGAAAAGGGCGAATACAGAATTGCCCAGGAATGGGCCAAGTTGAGCGCGGCAAAATGATTTCTCTCTACACAGGTTATTTGCCGATGCACACGGGGCATTTTACATCCTGTATCCTGCATTTGGAAAACGGTAAATTTTTACATGCAATCCATATCGCGGCGGGTGCAGTTACGTATTGTGTCGGTGTTGAAAAAGACACTGCATTGTTGACAATGGACGATATTGCCAACATCTGTCAAGACTTGGTGCAGTTGGCGCGGCAAGGATGACCCATACCCTCATCCTTGGTGGTCCAGGAACGGGAAAGACAGCCACGCTTCTAACGCGCGTCGAACGATATCTTGCGACAGGCGTGCCACCGCACGAAATCGCCTTCGTTACCTTCACCCGCGCCGCTGCCAGCGAAGCCAAGGAACGTGCGTGCCGGCAATTCGGTCTTTCTTTCGAACAACTACCGTACTTCCGCACCATCCACAGCCTGTGCTTCCATGGCGCGGGCGCGCGCCGTGCGGAAATATTGAAGCGCGAACATTTGGCCGAATTGACGGCGCTGACCGGCGAGGAATTTCCTTGGCAACACGGTGAACTAGATGAGGGTTTGCCGGGGCCGAACGACGTAACAGGGGAACATTTGCTGCATTTGGAGCAACTGGCGCGGGTAACACAAACTGATTTGAAGGATATTTGGCGGCTTCACGCCGCCGATATCGATTGGTTCCGGTTGAAGCGTTTCGCCGACGCCTACTCCCTGTTCAAGCAGGATAGTGCATTGTTGGATTTTACCGATCTGTTGGAACGCTACGGTGCCGCTGGCTACCCCGTGCCGGTAAGCGCGGCAATTATCGATGAGGGGCAGGATTTAACGCGCCTGCAATGGCGCGCGGTGGAAAGGGCGTTCAAGAATGTCAACGATTTGCTGGTGGCGGGAGATGACGATCAAAGTATCCACGAATGGGCTGGCGCTGCTGTTGCCCATTTTCTCGATTTACCATATCAGCAAGAACACCTTGGGCATAGCCATCGACTTTCGCAATCCATATTGGTCACTGCTAACGCCATTGCCGCGCGCATGCAACGACGATACCCCAAGCCCCTTACCGCCGATAGCCGGATAGGCTTGGTGGAGCGTCTAGGCTCCATTGAACAAGCACCGCTGGAACAGGGGGAATGGCTTATCCTCGCGCGCACTCGGCACATGGTGCGGGAAATTGCCGGCCTCCTGGAGCAGCGCGGGTTGCTCTATGCCAGCAGGGGCGCGAGTTCGGTTGACGCTAAACATGCGCGAGCCATCCGGGCTTATGAAAGCCTGCGCGCCGGAAAGCAAGTGCCGCATGATGATGCCGCACTTGTCAGTGTAGCCCTGGCATGGCCCGGTACGGTGCCCTATCGGGAATATATCGGAAGCTCTGATATTGACTGGCCCTTGGATAAGATATGGCACGACGCGCTTATCGGCATTCCCCTGGCAAAACGCGAATACTATTTGAGTTGCCGCCGCGCTGGTGAAAGGCTGCTTGCCACGCCGCGCATCCGGTTGGAAACCATCCACGGATCAAAGGGCCTGGAAGCGCCTAACGTATTGCTGTTTACCGATATCACGGAACGCATTGAACGCGGAATGGAGGCGGCACCAGATGCCGAGCACCGCGTGTTCTATGTCGGCGCCACGCGGGCACGCGAGGCGTTGTACATTGTCGAGCCGCAAGGGAACAGGGGGTATGTGATATGAGCATGCGCAAATATTGGCGCAAGGAATCGCCCGGAAGTTATCTGCGCAAGGATGGAGTTTGGATACATTCGATTTGCAAGGGGAATTGGCTGGTGCACAAGGCCGCTGGAGTACCCGCTGTTGATCATATATTTTCGCATCGAATTACCGCCATGACTTGGGCAGATCGGGAATGGACCCTTTTGGATGAGCTACGGTTATGAAAACCACCGACACGTTGACGCGGGCACCACGCGAATTGACCGATGTTTTGCAGGAACAAAACGGCCGCCTTAAAACAGCGCTCAGCATGCTGGCGGCAATGCACCGGGCCAACGAACCGGACGTGCTGTTGCGCATGGGACGGCTGCTGAAGCAGGAGGGGTATCTATGAAACCGTTTTGCATTTACCACGGCAATTGCGCCGATGGCTTTGGCGCGGCATGGGTTGTTTGTAAGTACTTCGGTGATGGTAGGGTCGATTTTCACGCTGGCGTTTATCAGGAACTGTTGCCCGATGTTACTGACCGTGACGTGGTGATGGTTGATTTCAGCTACAAGCTGGAGCCGATGCGGAACATTATCAAAGCCGCGCATACTGTCCTTGTAATCGATCACCATAAGACCGCTCTAGAAGTTATTGAGAAATTAGTCGATGTGCCGTTAAACACAAAATTTAGTTACTATTTTGATCTTGAACGATCCGGTGCGGGTCTGACGTGGGATTACTATTTCAATGGGCAGCCCCGTCCAGCACTGATTGATCATATCGAAGATCGCGACCTGTGGAAATTCGCGCTACCTGGCACGCGCGAAATCCAAGCGAGTGTTTCTTCATACCCCTACGATTTTGAGGTATGGGACAATCTGATGGCTATGCCTGTCGAATCGCTTCAGGCCGAAGGCGTGGCCATCGAGCGCAAGCATTTTAAGGATATTAATGAACTGGTGCGCGTGACCAAACGGCGCATGAAGATCGGCGGCCATATAGTTCCGGTTGCTAACCTACCATACACGCTAACCAGCGACGCCGGCAACATGATGGCCGTGGGCCAGCCATTCGCTGCTTGCTACATGGATACGCCGGACGGCCGCGTATTCAGCCTGCGCTCGCGTCCCGAAGGGCTGGACGTATCGGAGATTGCCAAGCAGTATGGCGGCGGTGGGCACAAAAACGCGGCGGGCTTTCGTGTTGGATATGACCGGCTTGCGGAGTTTTTAGTATGACCACTGTCTATCTCAGCGGCCCCATAGCTGGTGAACCTTTGTACCATGCCGCCGAATGGCGCAACTACATCAAGGAACGCTGGCCCGGCTGCCTCGATCCGCTGCGGCACGACATTTCGCAAGTAACGCCAGCCGTCATTGAACAAGACAAAGAAGACATTCGCAATTGCGACGTTTTCCTTATGTGGTGCATAAGGCCATCGTGGGGAACGCCAATGGAGTTGATGTACGCCCATGAATTAGAGAAATATATTATTGTCATCAATCAAATTGGCGCCTTGTCGCCGTGGGTTTTGTACCATGCAACCGTGGTAGTTGGCGGTCTTGACGATGCGCTGAAGGAAATCAGAAAATTCGACGCGGCGCGATTTTAGCTATCGACATTCCCCATAATTCATGCTTATCTAGCATCGTTAGAGCAGGAGAACCCGTGGACCCGAACAAGCTGACCGATATTCCAGACTTTCTTCGCGTTACCCCGGAACGCATCGCCCAGGCGAACGCGTACCTAGCGTACGAGGATAAGGCCGGCACTGGTTGGGTCTTGAACACAGGAGAAAGCATGAAAGCACTTGAGACGTGGTTTGAGGATGTTATGGCCGGCATGGGCTATGACACCAAGACGCGGTCAGGGCGTGACAAGATACTCGGCATTGCCGACGATCCCGCCAAGGCCACGGAATTCTTGCTGGCGTTCAACAAGACGGACGCCATCGAGGGGACCGTCGAGGAGGTACAGGCGCAGGCGGCGGTCGTGCTGCGCGAACAACTTGGCCTGCCGAAGGTCAAAGGAGATGCGGATATGGCAAAGGCAGCGAAGAAGGTGGCGCGCGGCGTCAAGGGGGAGAAGGCGGCCAAGACGCCGAAGGCGGCCAAGACGCCGAAGGTGGCGAAGGAGAAAAAGGCGGCGGTGGAACGCAAGCCGCGCGAAAAGGGCACGGAGCCCAAGGAGGGCACGGTTGCCCGCAAGCTGTGGGACCTTTTGAAGAAGGGCGCTTCCAGGGCCGAACTTTTGAAGGCGTGCGGCTGGAAGTCTTGTTCGGCATACATCAACGTCATGGCCAAGGAATACGGCCGCACGCTGGAGCGGACGAAGGACAAGGACGGCGACAGCAAGTGGAAGCTCGCTTAACCCTCAAAGAACATGAAGCGCGGGTGCTTGCCCGCGCTTCATCGTTCCGCGTTACGGTGTTCCTCGGGCGTGGACGGTATGACGTTCGCCGTGCCGCCACGCTCGTGGAAGCCCGCTATATCGCTGTCGCCATGCCCGGTGTACCTATGATCTACGCCATTGCCGGCTGCCATCAAGTACATATCGAAAATGCCGAGCCTGCTTGACGCCTTGGAATTTATCCGCCCCGCGATTGCCAGCAAGGATACACAGCTAGGCTTGCGTTACGTGCGCCTGGAAGGCGGCACGGTTGCCGCCGCCAACGGCATGTTCGCGGCGCAAGCCCCAACTGGCGTTGACGTCATGTGCCTCGTTGATGGTGAAAAACTATACGCAGCCGCCAAGCGCATGGGCGATGATCCCACAGCTATTTTTGACGGCGATATGCTCAAAGTGAAGAAGGGCCGGCTGCGCGCCGCCCTGCATACCTTGCCTATGGCCGGTACGGAAATCCCGGCACCCGACGCGCCGTGGGAACCGCTGCCGCCAGGACTTTTGCAGGCATTGCGCCAGTTGCGCCCCTTTGTCGTCGATACCCATGCCCAGGCGTGGGCCACGGGCATATACTTGCACGGGCATGCGGCTACCGCCACCACGGGCACGGTGATCGCCGAAGTGGAACTAGGGTTTACCATGGCCTGCCCTGCGCTAGTGCCCGCACCCGCCATCGACTTCTTCCTGACACGCACCGATCCAGAAAGTTGGATCAACGCCGAAAGCTACATGGCCTTCCGCTGGCCTGATGGCCGCTGGTTTCGCACGCAATTGCTAAAAATTCAATATCCCAACACAGCGGCGGTGCTCGAAGTTTCGCACCACCCGGATGGTAGTTTGATAACAGACGCTGTACGCGAAGCCTTGGCGGATATTGCCGAGCTATCGCCTGACGTTATCACCATGAACAACAGCGGCGTTCACGGCGCAACGGAACAGGGGGAATTTAGCCATGACTGCGCGTTGCCTGAATTGGCTAGTGTGGCGGCGCGGTGGAATCCGGCAACGTTGCAAGCTATACTAAAGGCCGCAACGCATTGGCACCCGGCTGCTTACCCCAAGCCGGTGCCGTTTAGTGCGCCGGGGTTGCGTGGGGTGGCGGTGGGGCGTACATGAAGCGTAAGCACGAGGAAAACACCCTCTTCGAAGGCCAACAGGCGCAATTCAGCCGTAGCGCTCTGAACCAGCGTTTCATCCTACCGCCGTTTAGCGTGCTGTCCGCGCGCGATGGCGGGTGGCAGCGCCGCAAGAATATGTGGCTTTCGCTTGGCATCAAGTCAGAAACTGGTCGCAGCGATAAACTTCTCGGCGGCTTCAAATCGCTGCAACAAGTCACACTGAAAAACGAACTTTCGGACAACAAACTAGTTGCTGAAGTTAGCATCTTTGACCCCGTACTCTGCGAACTCCTCTATACATGGTTTTGCCCGCCCAACGGCAAGATACTTGATCCGTTTGCCGGTGGCGCGGTGCGCGGCATTGTTTCGTCCATCTTAGGCTTCCGTTATAGCGGTTGTGATCTGCGGCAGGAGCAAATTGATGCCAACAAGCTGCAAGGCGAGGCGCTACTTGATATAGACGATCCTTCGCCAACGTGGGTTGTCGGTGATAGTCAAGACATCCAGCAGCACTTGCCCGGCGAGTATGATTATCTATTCAGTTGCCCGCCATATGGCGATCTCGAAGTGTACTCGGACGACGAAGCCGACATAAGCAACATGGGTCAGGAAGAATTCCTCAAGGCGTACAAGATCATTATCAAGAATGCCTCTGCCATGTTGAAGGTCGATAGTTTTGCTTGTTTTGTGGTCGGCGACTATCGCGACAAATACGGCAATCTAGCCAACTTTCCGGCGTTGACCACGGAAGCATTTCTGGAGGCTGGGCTTATTTTCTACAATGAAGCGGTTCTTGTGACCGCTGCGGGCTCACTGCCGATCCGCGTCAGTCGCGGCTTCCCCGTGGGGCGCAAGCTGGGCAAAACACACCAAAATATCCTTGTATATGTGAAAGGCGACGCGCGCCGTGCTTCAGCCAAGATCACTGGGGCTGAAATGCCTGTTCTAAAAGTGCGCAGCATCGCCCAACGGCCGCAGCAAGCCATGCCCGTCGCCACATGGCAGCCGCCTGCTGATTTCCCCAACCTTGACGGCTGCAAGCAGATTGCCATCGACGTTGAGACCTGCGATCCCGATCTAGAGAAGCTCGGTCCCGGCGTTCGGCGCGGCGCGTATATCGTAGGACTATCGGTTGGAACCGATTACGGGTACAGGGGGTACTTTCCAATACGCCACCAGGGCGGCGGCAACATGAACGCGGTTAGCGTGCTTGGTTGGGCCAAGGAAGTGCTCAACAAGTTTGATGGCACCGTGGTCGGGCACAATATTATCTACGATCTGGACTTCCTGGCCAACGAACAAATTGTCTTCCCCAACGTGACGCGCTTCCTCGATACGATGATCGCGGAGCCACTGCTTGATGAGCACCGCTTCAAGTATTCCCTGGACGCCTTAAGCCAGGATTACCTGCAAGTTTCCAAGAACGAATTGCTATTGCGCCAGACCTGCCAGGCGGCCGGGTTTGGACAGGATGACAAATCGATCAAGAGCAATTTATGGAAACTGCCGGGCAACCATGTAGGGCCATACGGCGAGGGTGATGTCGATTTGCCGCTGCGCATCCTGCCTCTGCAAATAGAAGCCCTGGCAAAGCTAAACATGATTGACTTGTTTCGTCTGGAATGCGATTTGACGCCCATGCTGTTGGCCATGCGGCGACGCGGCGTGCGGGTCAACATTGGCCGGGCGGAACAGGTGCGCGCCGAATTAGTAATGAGACGCGACGCCGCCCTGGCCGAATTCCGCCGGTTGCTAGGCACACCGCGCGCCGAACTAATGGCTCCGGCCAGCTTCGCTCCGGCCCTGGCCGAACGCGGCTTGCCCATGGCGCGCACGCCGCAGGGCAAGTCGTACTCCATCACCAAAGGATGGTTGGAAGCCAACAAAAACGATCCGGCGGTAGCGCAGCTATTGATTGGTCGTGGTCTGGATAAAACCATCGGCACATTTCTGGATAGTGCCATCTTGGGCCACCATACCAACGGCCGCATCCATACCCAGTTCCACCAGCTTAAGGGCGAGCGCGGCGGAACGATTGGGCGTTTCAGTTCATCGTCACCCAACCTTCAGCAAATCCCGGCACGCGACGAAGAGCTGAGCCCACTCATACGCGGCATTTTTGAACCGGAAGAAGGCGAGGAATGGGAACGGCTCGATTATAGTCAGATCGAAGTACGTTTTGAAGCGCACTATGCCGTGGGCATGCGGGCGGATGAGTTTCGGCAAAAATATATTGACGATCCAAAAACCGATTACCACAAGTTCACCGCTGAATTGCTGAACGCCGATCCGGAAGATAAGGTGCTGCGCAAACGCATCAAAGGCACCAACTTTGCCAAGAAATACGGCGCCATGGCGCCTAAGCTGGCGACAACGTTTGGCTGTTCATTGGCGGAAGCGGAAGAATTCGTGCGCAAGTACGAGGCGGCGATGCCGTGGACCAAGGCTACGTTCGACAAGTGCCAGAACGTCGCGGCGGCGCGCGGGTATATTAAAACCATTCTGGGCCGCTATGCGCGCTTCCCCCTGTGGGAACCGGCCAGCAACGCGCGGCGCAAGAGGGATGAACGTGTTGTTGCCCTGCCGCGCGAAAAAGCCGAGGAAGCCTACAAAGGGCAATTCCTGGTGCGCGCCAACACCTATACCGCCATGAACCGATTGTTTCAGCTTGGCAGCGCCGATATGCTAAAAAAGTCCATGGTTGATATCTGGAAGAGTGGTGTGTGCAACGTGCTTGGCGCGCCGCTATTAACCGTGCATGATGAGCTTGATCTAGGCGTGCCGGCCAACGGCAACGAGGCGGCGCGCGAGGTAAGGCATTTGATGGAAACCGCCATCAAACTGCGCGTGCCGGTTATTGTTGAAACAACCCGTGGCAAGAATTGGGGAGAGGCATCGTGACTAGACGCGGACCGCCGTGCCCTTTTTGCAAAGAGCCGATGATTTGCGAATTTGTCGATATCGGCGTTGGCCTGCAACAATCTAGTCCATGGTATTGCGACAACTGCGCCTATTCTGAACCTTTTCCACCGACAGAATTGGATGAACTTGGAGGTTTTGAATGATGACCACCGACGAACGCCGCGCCATGCTGGGCGATACGGTAAGCTCGGCCTTCACGGAAGCGACTAAATTGCTTGGGCATGTGTGGAAACGTTCCGGCGAGCGGGCCGCCGTTGTTTGCGCCAGTTGCGGCGCGGTCAGTAAGGCGGCTGATGAGAAGTGGAAGGAGCCATGCCCAAAACGCAACGGCTGATCGGCAACAAAAACAATCTTAGTCCAGATTGGACTTCGGAACAAATTGCAATCTTGCGCCGTCGCTGGCACACGAATCTTCCCTTGTTGGAAATTGCGTTGTTGCTGCGGCGCTCCGTGGCGGCGGTGAGGAATAAAGCATACCAAATTGGCCTAGGACCACGCCTGCCTGGCACTGTGGATAAGTTTGTGGAAAGCGTGCGTAACGGGCCACGGTATTATGAGTGAACGCGCGCTCTGGCACCGCCTGCGCGCCGCCCTGTGCCCTTATGGGTGGCTGTTGCGCGTGGAAAATATTGCCTCCCCTGGCACACCAGATGTAGCCTATTGCTTTACAGGGGGACATGCTGGATGGTTCGAGTTGAAATATCTTAAGAATTGGCCCATTCGCGCAAAGACACCAGTACGAATACCCACGCTCACGGCGGATCAATGCACCTGCCTGGAGGAAATAGAGGCTGCCGGCGGCGCCGCATGGTTGCTGCTGCAAGTAGGCCCCTGGTACGGACTATTGCCGCCCGTGGCGGCTAGGGCCATATTCAAGAGGCAGGCGGTGCGCGCGAATATTGAACAGTATGGGGCGGAAGGATGGTATCCGGCGATTTATCTGCGCAAGCTGATGAAAAAGACTTGCGATTAATTGGAAACGGGCGTAGGGTGTGGATACCTTAGAATAGGAGAATAGAAATGCCGCTCATCTTAAAGCCCATCCGCCGCACAATTCGCGCCGATTTTCCCGGTTTGGATACGGAATACTTCTGGTTTAGAGCCGATAGCGGCGTCTGGAACGGCCCTTTCCAGACGCTCCGCGAGTTGCGCTGCCGACACCCCAAATCGAAGATCGTGTCCAATGCGTCCACTGATGCTTGAGCCTATGCTCGCGTTCCTCGCCGCCACGGTAGCCCTGCGCTTCACCGTGGCCCTGGCGGCAAGAGCGCTGGAGGCGGTTCTATTGTGAACTGGCACCCCGTCATCATGGCCATTTTGCGCCAGCGCATCATCGCCAACGACACGCTGCCATGGCCCTATTGGGAGCGCGTGGCGTTGATGGAAATGCTGGATCGGTGTTGCCCAGGGGAATTCTGACGCAAAAAAAGCCGGTAAAAACCGGCCAGTGCTATTCAACCCGTTGTTTAACGACCTTGCTTGCCGGGCGCGCTAGGCGGCCCCGCCATGGGCGTTGAGGCCTAGGTGGCTAGGGTAGTAGCCAGGGCAGCCGGTGTGGCTGCTTGCGGGGCACCATGGGCCGCAAGGAACCGATTCGTCTCCCACGGCTATACCCACCAGCGCCAGGCAGCCCACGGCCACCACCGCCGCTACAATAGCGGCGGCTGCAACAGGGCCGCTTCATGGCAGCAACAATCCGCGCCAGCCTTGCCCGCGCGGCGGCGACCGCCACAGGTTGGCATTGGCTACTAGATCGCCGTGCGACCGGCCCGGCAGAAAAATATTCCTGGCGCCCGGCATTTCGCGCCGTACCCGCCAAGGGGTACCCCCCAGCGCCCATTCGCCAAGCGCCTGCCACGCCCCGCCGTATTTTTCATCCGTGTAGATATGTGTCCAGGTCTTGGCGACCTTTGCCAGAACGGCGTATTGCCGACCTAGATCCGACCGCACGGGTGTCGCCACGGTAATGGCGTGCTCCAATCTAAGGCCGGCCTCGGCCGCGTAGGCCAGCACTTGGCCGCCATGTGAATGCGCGATTACCGATACCGGGATGCCGGGGGCTTTGGCGGCGGCATACCAAAATAGCGCCCTGCCGGCGGCTGCCCAGCCGGCATTGGTATTATCCAAACCATCCAAATCGGTCGACCACATGAATGGGTCAATCGCATCGACTGAAGTCAAGCCGCCTTCAACAAGCATGGCCCAAAAATCGCTATCACGATCCCACCATTTGCCGTGGCCCGGCAACTCGCCCCAGGTGCCGGCAACGGTAATTACCGGCGCGCTCATGGCACTGCCTCCAATTCAAGCCGATAAAACAGATGCGTGCCAATCGTGGCTATGCATTCATGGCCGGAGGCCCACGCGGGCCATACATCGCGTGTATGATAGTGATCGCTACCCTTTGTCGGATCGGGCAACAACTGCCCCATCGCCGCGCGCGACGCCACCAAACAATCGATAAATACCGGATCATCCGTCGTGGCCGCGTGGCACTTCGCGCGGTTCGGATCGCCATCATTCCAGCATGAAAACTGTTTTGGCTTCAGGCAAACATCCATAAGATCGTTTCCCCACCAACGTGGATGCATGGCGCGGTTTACGATGACACACGCCACGGCCAGTTTGCCGACAAAAGATTCGCCGCGCGCCTCGCCGTAAACGGTGCGCGCCAGTAAATCAAGTTCTATCGCGTTCATGTATCACGCGCCGCCTCGTCACCGGCGACCACGCGGTGCAGCGCATCGGCAATGGCATAGCGTTCCGCTTTCAGCGCGGCAAAATCCGCCTCGGTTGGGCCACCCGGCTGCTGAATTTTGTCGACCAGATCGCGCGCCAGCATGGCCAGATTGCCGCCGGTTTGGATGATCGTCGGTGCGAGTTGCAACCCGGCCATGACCAGCTGAATGGCGCCGGCGGCGCCTACTGTTGCTACCATGATGCTGTCCTCCTTACGGGGTTTTCGGGAATAGTGTCGTCGGGGATGGGGGCGTGCCGCCCGCCAGGCCACTGACGTTGTTGTCGAGTAGTATCTTCTGGAAGCTGGTCGTCGCCTGCATCGCCAAGGTTATTACGCTGCCGAGATCGCCCGGCGTGCCGACCGGGCATTTCGGGCTGACGATGCTGAGCAGGGCATTCTCGGCGCAATCCATCAGCGCGTTGGCCTCGTCATAGGCCAACGAAATACGCTTGGTGATGTCCGCTGTGCGGCAGATGTTGAACGGCTGCGGGCACAGCGGCAGGTTGGCGTAGGACACGGCCAGGTGGCCAATGCCGATTAAAGTCTGCTCGGCGGTATAGACCGCTTTGCGCTGAACGCTGGTCGGGCCGGCCGGCTTGGACGGATCGGATTTCCACGGTAACGAAATCCCGCCGGATATGTCGCCGCCAATTGGATCAAGCTTGCCGCCGCAAGCGGCAAGTGGAATCGCAAGGCAGACAATGATGATTGTTTTACGCATACTATCCTCCAATGGGTTTCGCGGCAACAGGGGGTACCAAGGGGGCGTCATGCGCCGCGTCCTTGCGTGCGCTTGATGCCGACGAACCAAGCCAATAGTCAACAGCCGAACCGAATTTCGCTACTAAGGCACCTAGAAGGATATTCATGATCGCGTTCATGGTGTCGCTGAGTTCGCCCAACGGCTTGACCAGCAAGAAGAACATAACGCCGAAAAACCCGGTCACCACGATCAACGATATTGAGACGGTGCCGTAGGCCGAAAGCGAATTGATCCGCGCGACGTGGTCGGCTTGGGCGTAGCGCAACCGCCGGCTTGGGCTGCCTACCATGGGCGCGACGGGCGGCGGTTCAGCCTGGTTCAAATTGGTGGTGGGGTCGGTCACGGTTTCACTCCCAAGAGATATTTACCCAGGCTGATGACTCCATAAGCGGCAGAACCCGCCCCCAAGCCGATCAGGGCGAGCATTCCTTGTGCACGGTTCTTGTACGCTTCGTGCTCGTCGATCTTCTTGCCGTGCTCGTCGACACGCATCGTCAAGTTGCTGGTCAGGCCAAGAGTAAGCTTTATCGATGCTAAGTCGTTGATCATTCGCTCACGTTGCGGCACGGCCGTTTCGACCAAAGTTTCAACCCGCGCGTCAAGTCGATGAACGATGCTTGCGATATCGTGCATGCGCTCACGCCCCGTCTCCAGGTCTTTAACAATGCGTTCTACTGTCCCCTGGAGATGGGCGATGGCTTTGGTGTCGCTGTTATTCATGGATGTTACAAGCGGCACAGGAAGTTCACGATTGAGGTAGGCTGCACATTCTGTTTCGTGCCGGTGCCGGTGTTGGCGATGGTGATACCCGTTGTTGAACTGCCGGTATTGGTTGCAGCCAAGCCAGAATTGGCATCGAAATTGGCGCCGCTAACGCCCGAAACATTGTTTACGTTCGGCTGGTTCGCCGCGTGCAAATGCCCCGGATCGGTAGGAGCATGCGTATGCAACTGCATCAATTGATCACCGCTGATGGTAGCCAGCGTATCGCCGGCAACGCCGCTGCCCGCGTTGGTCAAGCGGTTGGCCGCGACGCCGCCCATGTTGTCCTTGCCCGCCGGCACCGTGCCACGTAGATCGGGCACATTGAAATGCGTGCCATCGACCGCGCCCCAGGCCGTGCCAACGGCGGCGAACAGGGAAGAAAACTGACCGGCGCGGAGTTGGGATGAGCCATCACATAAATTATAACCGCTGGGCGCGGTGGCGCCGCCAAAGGCTTTTATATCCCCAGGGTTATCCGTGATCGAGGGGTTAAGCAAGACATAATTGGTGCCGTCGTACATTGCGTCATAAGTGCCGCCCGAAACAATTTCACCGCCGGCCAGGTTCACCAAACCGGCCGACGCCGTAGCGCGCTTGAAAGTGATCGTGCCAAGCGAAAGTGCATTAAGGGTTGTGCTGCCGGTATTGGAAAGCGGCGAAATGAAACGCAGCGTCTTGCCTGTGGTCAGACTATAATCGGATGGCGTGGCGGCTGAAACGACGACGGCATTAAGGGCTCCAGCGGTGGACGAAGCGTAGTAAAAGATGTTGGTGACACTGCCCTCGGGGGTCGACGCGGTAAGCTGATCGTAGACGGTGTTGCCCAACGAGTCCTTGACGATCATCCGATAATTGCCGGAGCCATAGATGATGGCGAAACCGCCGCCGTCAAGGGTTACGGGGTTGGTGTTGAGAATAGTCTGGCCAGAGTCTTGCCAGGTATTTTTTGGCGTTGTCGTACTGGGTACATAAAAGAACACTTGTCCGCTGGTCAGCGGATTGCCGTTGTTATCGAAGAATTGCAGTTTGCCTGGCGGCATCAGGGTTGCCGCCAGGGCAACATTGGCACATACTAGGGCCGCGAACAGAGCAAGGAGAATGCGTCGCATGGTGTTTTTCCGCAGGTTGGATCGGGGCAAGATAATCGTGCTGCTGTTCAAGGCCGTGTACATTGTTTTAATGGCCCTGTTGGCACGGTTTGTTTTCGGCGTGTTTTACAGCAATCCTGATTTTGCTATTTTTGTCGGCGTGGTCTTTTGGACTTGGGCGCTATGGTACCGAGGCCGTTATGGCCGCTGGTACATGGATTAACGTTCATCGTACAGGCTGCTGAACGGATTGGGCGCTTCACGGTAGCCGCCAACGCCCGGCACCATGCTTACATAAAGCTCGGGTCGTTTAAAACCTGGCGGCGGTTCGTCAGCCCGCGCCGTGCCCAGCATCGGCGTGTCGTGCGTTTGCGCGCCAACTTGCGCGGCAAGGGCGCCGGAGACAGGGCCGCCCAGCGTGCGCAGGGGCGAGTAGAGCGAAGCGCGCGTGGCCATTTGATCTAACGCATCGGCGGCGCGCGCGGGGTCGAACAACATCGGGCCAAGCTTGTTGAGTTCCTCTTCCGATGGCCCGGTCAACTTGCTGTACAGCTTATTGCCCATCTTCATGGCCGCGCTGCCTACGTTGCCCTGCGCCAAGTCCATTAGGGGCGCGGTATCGGACGGTAAATCTTCCTGTGCGGCTTGCCGGCGCGCCGTTGATGAGTTTTTCAGCACTTCATTGCGCGACTTGACGAATTGTTTTTGCGCCGCCATCTCGCGCGCGAACTCCGTATAGGCTTCCGGGTTGTCAAAAGCCGCGCTCAACTTATCGCGCAAGTTCTGATTGCCGAAAATACGCCGCACCGCGCCGGCTTCGTCGGGCGTGCCGCCGACAACATCATCAAGCGTCGTGCGAACGCCGATTTTAAAAAATTCCTTGTTGCCCGGCGACAGATTGCTGATATCTTGTTTGGTTACTTCGGCCGGCTGCTTCAGGAACTTCATGCCCATTTCCATGGCGTCTTGCGATTCGGCCGGGCCGGCCCAGGCCGCGCGCGCCCGCGCATAGGCGCCGCCTTCGACCTTGGTACTGTTTGGACCAGCGGAAGCTGTCGCATCGGCTTCATCAAGCGCGCTAACGAACTTGCGCCGAATATCGTTCAGATCGCGCGCTTCCCCTGCCCGCCCAGTGCCGCGCTCAGCGGCACGCTTGGCGGTAAGCCACATATCGTCGATTTCTTGTTTGACCAGGTTAAGGGTTTCGAGCTTAAGCCCCTTACCTACCTGACCGCTTTCGACCATCTTCCCCAACAACACGGCGTCGTTTTTTTGCTCGGTCAAGGCCGGGTCGGATTTACTCATCAGCGACATGCGCGTGTTCATGCGCCGTGCCGCGCTTCGCAGCGCCTCCTTGCCGACATCGGTCTCGAGGATGCGGTCAATAGTGTCGCTTTCCACCTGCTTGTTGGCCGCGAAAGCTTCCTTATAAAGCGGCGCTGCTGTTTCGGCCGCCTGTTTTTCAAGTGCCTGTTGGGTTTGAAAAAAGTTCTTCGCGGGTCCAAATTCCCGCAGGTTGTCCGTCGCGATAACGGTAGCCCGCTTAATTGCGCCAGGTTGTTCCGCTATACGACCCTCAAGGAATTGTGAAGCCTGTTGCGCCGGCACGCCTGGCCGGTTGGCCACGGCTTCCGACAACATCTGCACGTTCTTGCCGCCAACATCAGTCAATGCGCCGCGCGGCCCTAAGCGCGCCAAGGCCCCTTGGGCCATTGTTACGATTTCCTCGGGACTCTTATCGGGAAAATCGCGCTGAAATGCTTCCGCCAGCTTGCGCGCCTCGCCGCTCAACGCACCGGTGCCGAACTTGTTGACGATCCCGCGCACCAGGGGGGAAACTGCTTTTATCGCAAGGTTGCCGGCGGTGCCGATGATGGGGCCTGCAAGCGCTCCTACCGCGCCGCCACCGGCAATATTACCGGGAACGTCGGCAAGAGTATCGCTATGGCCCACGCCAGAGGCGGCGCCGCCGGCCGCGCCCAATAGGGATAGTTTGACGAACGTCGGTAGTTTTAGCGCCATGATGCGTGCCGCGCCGGGCAATGACGTGGCGATGCCACCGCCAAGTTGCGCGGCAAGGGAGGTCAGGGGGTTTTCGTTTTCGAAAGCCGATGTGCGCGCGCGCTGACTTTCAACCGTCGACCCTTCCTGAATGCCTAGGCGGCGGTTAACCCACGCGGCGAAAGGATCGGCGAGGCCAAAACTGGCGCCTTCGGCAATCTGGCGCACGTAATCGTCGACGGTGCGCAGCACGTTGCCGGGACGCGGTTTCGTTTGGACGCCTGACGCGGGACGCGGTGCAATCAAATCGCTCAGCGTTAGTGACGACTTTTTGTCCGTTGGCCACAGTTGGGGAAACGCTCCGCTCTTCGGCAGAAAAGTATCGAGTGTAAGTTCGGTCATTTGAGCTGTTCCGCGCGCGGATCAGGGACCCAGCCTTGCTCCATGGCGTGATTATAGTCCTTGACGAAACGCTCTTGCTGCGGCTTGGTCATTTCCTTGACCATATCAGCACGTTGTTCCGGCGTCAGATACACGGACTGAAAGACGCGCGGATTGAAGTTCTTGTTGAATTCCTGCGAGAATTGATTGAATTTTTCCGGGCCATTTTGCGCCTGGTAGCTGTTCCATGCCTCGCGTTTCATGGCGATGGCGTCTTCATTGCCCTTTAGCAATCCAATAATTTGTGCGATGCCCGCGTTGGAAAGCGCCGTCGACGGGTTGGCACTCTTGGAGGTGCCCAGCTTGGCATCAGTACCCTCGCCTAATGAGCCAAGCTGTTGCAGGGCAAGTTGCGACGCCAGCTTGGTGAATTCTTCCTGACTGGCCACCTTGCTCATATCGATATTGCGCCCAATAAAGGGAATATTGGAGCCGACATTTTTGGCGAACAATTTCCAATCCGCCCCTGGCCCCGATGTAAACCGTTGCGCCGCCGCGTCCATATTTTCCAGCATGGCCTTGCGCTCAGGCACCTTGTCGGCAAGATCGTTCAGTGCATCGCCGCGCTTTGCCGCGCTTTGCGCGGTAACACCCGCTGCTTCCGCCGCGCCCATCTTGGGGCCAGTTGTAAGGCCCGCCGTACCACCGGGGCCTTGTAGCGCATCCAATATTTGCCCGCGCGTGAACTTCACTTCCTGCCCCTGAGCGTTCTTTAGCCCGATGACTTCCTGGCGTTGCTCCGGCGTCAACCCGCCAACAAGCCCCGGCGCCGTTTGCAAGGTCATGCCGCGCGCGGCCAAGGCGGGCACGGAAGCAGGAACCATTGTGCCTTCCGCCCCCGGCACCAAAGCCGGGGTACGCTGCATCTGTTGCTCGATGCTCGGCTTCATGGCGATTTCAGAGCCAAGGCTACGCACCCCGGTTACAGGGGAGACCGCTACGGGCTGCGTACCGGTACCGGTGGGCACCATCTGCGTTGTGCCATAGATTGAGTTGAGTTTCCCTTGAGCATCCTGCCCTCGGATGACGAACTGCTGTAGCCATGTGCGCAGCGTGTTGGGATCAGGCGGCGCACCTTCCTTGCCCGTGGGCATATCAAGCGTCTCGGAAAAGAATTGCTCGGGCGTGGTTAACCCGCTAGCGATCATTTTCTTGCCCATGTTGACAACATCGCCAACATTCAAATCTGTTTTGGCGGCAAGCGGCGCCATGTACCCAAGCATCGACTCAATATGGCCTTTGGCGAGATTGTATTTCGCCTGATTAATAGAAAGCTGACTCTGTTCCCGTTCTTGCGCTTGTTTGACGATCTCCGGCGCCATCCACGCCGCGCGCGGGTCCTTGGCCAAGAGGCTCATCAACTTGTTGGTATCGAGTTGATTGGTTTGCGGGTTGATGGCCTGCGGGTAAATTTCCGACAGGGCCTTTTTGGCCATCAGGTTCTGTTGGCCGCTTTGTAACTGCATCATTTGATTCGCTACGCCGACACCCGCGCCAAGCGTGGCCAGAGGATTCGTGGCGGGGGCAGCCCGCGTATAAAATGACGTATCAACTTCAGGCATTGCCGTTCACCTATGGAGCCGTAGCGCCGCCGCCAAAACCACCGCCGCCATACATGCCGGGCAACAATTGGCTCATCATATAATTAGGCCCAAAACCCCCCGCTGCATTGCCAAAAGCGTTGCCCGCCCCCACATAGCCGGCCGCCTGGGCATTGCCCGCGCCAATCATGTTGCCGCCAACCATGCCGGCGATCTGAGCAAGAACATTGCCCCCAGCAACACCGGTCTGCGTACCAAAGGCCCCGGTCTGCGCGGCAGCATTTTGCCCGGTGCCCATCAAGGCGAAAAGCCGGTTCCATGCGTTGGCTTGGTTCGATTGTTTATCCTGGAACTGTTGCTGCGCTTGGTTGAAGCGCGTATTGTAGGTTTGGTCCGAAACCCCCGTGGCATAATCAGCAGCGCCCTTGAGCGCCGCGCCCGACAAACCCAGGCCGCGCGTTGTTACCGATTGTTGTTGTGCCTTGAGTGCTTGCTCCAGGGTGAACTTGTACCCCGGCGTCGCTTCTAGATCGGCCTGGTTCATCGTCGGCACATCGATACCGGCCGTAAGTTCCGGCATGCGCGCTAAAAGCTCATTGAGACCGGTTTGCCCGGCTTCGCGGTATGGTCCCAGATCACCGCGCGCCTGATCGTACATCATCTTCTGTAGCAGCAGGGCGCGATCCTGACTGCCCATCTGAAAATTGGTAGCGTTCTCCGCCGCATCCTGTTGCGCGCCGGAACCTAGTAAGTTGCCAATAATGCCCGAACCGGCCTGCAATACCGTACCACCAATCAGGGCGCCCATGATGTGGCAAGTTGATGCCGGTTGCCAATTATCAAAGTCTCTCATGGCCGGTAGACCTTTGAATAGATGGTTTCAATCGGCCTGTAGCCGAACGCTTCATAAAGCCGGCCACAGGGCAAATGGTTCTTTTCACCGGCGAACGCTCGCGCCACGTTGCGTCTGGTATATTCTTTTTCCACCGCGCGCATTAGGCTGAGCGATGCTGTACCGCTTTCATATTCTGGCAGCACATACCACATATCCATTATCGCCGTAAGCGTGGACTGATAGTGCAACCCCGGCGCGATTACTGAAACCCAATACCCAATAAGCCGGCCCTGATCGCGAAGGGCAACGCAAAGCAACCGGCCAGCCTGCTCGTGCGCCGCATAGGCCGCGTAGTTGGGATCGAGCGGAATATCTTTGTTCAACGATAGCTTTTGCCAGTGCAGGGGGAACAGCACGCGCATTTCACCAACGGCTTTGGACCATGGTTCAGTTTGTGCGGTAATCATCTAACACATTGTATGTCAATTATCATAACAACGCGGTCGTCGGCGCTGTGGTTAATTATCTCGTGCTCTTCGGCATTGTTGAACCACCAAAGCTCGCCGGCCTTCATCTGTACCTGCTCCAAGCCGGCCTTGAAAAGAGCCCCAGGAAGGCACTGCAACGCCAGATGGTACCGATCATAGTACTCCGCGTGACTGCCGCCGTCCCTATGGGGCGCAATCTGCTTTCCTGGGGCAAGTCTGGTGATGAGAACACGGCCAAGGCGCGTGGCATGCATCATGTGCATCAGGTCAAAAATGATTTGGTGGGTTTCCGGTAACTGGAACCACGCAGGATAACAGATAGACTCGTGCGTGTTGGAAATATTGGCAAGCGCGGCATTCTTTTCTTCGTCGCTCGTCGCTTCAGCAAGCTCGGCTACTCCCTGAAACCGCAACCAAATGTCATCCACTTCCGCGTGCGGCGAACCGGGAAACGTCTGCCGCATATCGTTGGCGTTCCACAAGTAGTTTTGTCGCGCAATCGCGTTAAGTAATGGGGTAACGCCAAGACCGCTGGCGATAAGCTGAAAATTCCTCATGCAAATGGTCCTATTGACCGCCACGCGCCGTTGTAGGCGTACAGCCTGTTGTTCGCGGTATTATAGACCATGGGTATCTGCCCGGGGTAAGTCATCGGCACGCCGGAAGGCGCGCCCGCCATTGATGGTATGTTGAAAAAACCCTGTGTCCCCGTGGTTGCCAGCGCCTTGCCGCCAAAAACAATGTCACCCGCTCCGCCGCCACCCGTGCGTTGCCACAGCGCGTTGAAAAATCGCGACCAGAACGCTGTAACCATGCCCTCTTTATCGACTACGGGCGAGTTGTTTTGCGGGAAGCCCTGAAAGAGGAAGTCGCTCATTTATGACCCCAGCGGTTGGACATCAACCCAACCCCCGTTGAGAACTGTTTTAGCATCGACTGACCAGGAAAGCTCGAACACCCGGTCCTTGCCCACGCCCAGGCGCGGCCAAGAGGGAATTACATTGTACTGACCTGTCGCGCCCATGGAGCGGCCAATGCGGTCTTTCCAACTCTGCCCGCCATCATCGCTGAAACGTAAATAGATTTGCGGCGGGTTGTCAGGCGTCGTATCCAAACTGTTGCCGCATTGCATATAGGCGCGGAACAGTTTGTATTGTTGCCGCTTCCCATCATTGAGTAAATGCGGAAAGGCGCGCACGCGCGAAATAGGCACTGTATCGTCGGTGAAAAGACCCAAATCGAAAGCGTACAGCTTGCCGGTTTCCCAATCCAAGACAACATTCTTATCGTGAGCGAAGCAGCACGCATTGGCGCGGTGGCGGTTCAACACCCCGTTCAACGGGTCAGTCCACGCGCGTTGATGCCAGATGTTGGTCGAATCGTCATAACACCATGTTCTATTCGCCGTTGGGAAAGAGATAAAATAAAATAGATGGCCGTCCTGTTGATAGGTAAACCCTACCGCGTCGCTAATCACCCCGTAGGACTGGAATTCAGCTTCGAGCGCATGTGTGCTGATGCGACGCGCCTGGTAATTGGATCCCTTGAAAACAATCGCCTGTCCTTGCAGATCGCGACCGAGCCAATAACAAGAAACATCCGCCTTGGCCACGGAATATGGCGAAACCGCGCCATGCTCCATGAACGAACCGGGGTATTGCTGAAAGATGGCGTCAACCGCGCCGGCATTGTACCAGACTTCCGAGGTAAGTTGCCCCAGCAGCCATATCTCGCGCCGCAAAACGATCAGCGTTACAAGATGATCAGGGTAACCGGCCTTGGCCGCGAAGTCCAACGGATCGAAGGTCAATGACAACGGAAGCGAATAGTAAAAGATGCTTGTACCCGGCTTGTTGAGAACGAAACGCTGGTCCAAATAGTCAACACGATCCCCGCCAAAAAAGTCTGGATCGACTATTGCCGCGAAAGCATCGGTAGCAAGGTTGATGCTGTAACCATTCGGCGTGCCGTCAACAAGCAAAATGTTCTGCCCATTATCCGCCATAAAACAGGGGTTGGGTGGACCGACAATAGTACCAATAGAAACGCCAAAATTCCATGTATCACTAACATGATAAACATTCTGCGCCACGACGGCGTACACCTCGCCGGTACTGGTGCGGTACAGGCAGCGGCCCGCACCAAGGGCTGGTGGAATGCCGAGCGCCAGTAACCCCGGGGTAGGGTATGTTGAATAGCGCACCGTCGAATCAGGCGGGTTAATTTCAGGATAGAGGTTGATGCAGCTTTGCGCGTTCGCCAGCAGGGCACGCGCTTTGTAAAAACCGCCATTCAGGGGAACCAGTGTCATCAATGCACCCAAATTGGCACGAGGCCCCTAACCGTGCAGGCTTCCCGCGCAATTGAAGCAGTATCAAATACCGCGATAAAACTGCCGTCTTGGCAGTGGCATTCCCAAGCGCCGGCCGAGTTTTTCATCAGCAAAACCCCGTTCGCGAGCCACAGCCCGGCGAAATCATCGCGCGTGAGCGTTCGCGGGATCAATAGAAATCGTCCGAATAGATATTGTACAGGCTTGCGCGGCGTAGCCGCGTCGGCATGTGCAACGTTGCTATCTGTGTATTCGATCCCTTGACGATAGCTACGGCTCCGGCACAAAGCTTATCCAAGGATGGATCAGGCGACATCTGGTAGGAAACGCGCAGACGCACGGCCAATGCCCACTTAAGCGCCGGCTCGTACCCATCCGGCAATGCCACAGTGGTTGCCAGATTGGCGAAGCGTTGCAACACTTGCTTGACGCTCAAATGTATCTCAAACACGTTCACCTGCGGCACCGGCCATGGGTAAATGCGCCCCAACGGCCAATCACTATCGTAAAAACACCAGCGCGGAAAAGTCTGTAGGTTTTTGAGCGTAATCCTGTTGTAATCTTCCCGTGCCGTAATGATCTTCATCGGAAAGTCGACTTGATTTGGCGTCGCATTGAGTAGTTGCCGAAAAAACCCGCTATTGATTAGATCGGGCCGTACCGCCATGGGAAAATCGGCCGCCGGCCCCACCGTATAGCTTTGCGCCCCGGTCGACACTTTGCTCAAGTCCTGCAAACGGTAGACAAGCCAGCGTTGTACCTGCCACTGACTCATTATATCGTTCAAATCAAGAAAAGCATCATTCATATCCTCCGCGCTGGCCTCAATGCCCGCCGCCAGGACGCCCGATTTCTTCAGCGCCTGGGTACAGATATCACGCGCGGTGGTCATGGGTTAGCGCCGTTGTTTCGCAGGTACGGGGGGAGAAGTGGGTTTGGCTTCCATGCGCGCTTTGTTGCCTTTGAGCGGCAGGCGGTTCGCGCTCTTACCCACGGTATCGGCCTCAACCGGCGCCGGCTGCTTCCACGGGCTGTACTCCGCCAGGTAGGCCTCTTCTTCTTCCTGGTCCCGCACCGTTTGCCGCACGGGCTTGCCATCGACGTCCAGGGTGAGCATCTTCGGGTATTCCTCGAAGCTGTACTTCGGGAACTTCATGTTGCTGTAGCGATTGAAAATCCGATTTGCCTGCGGATCGGGCTTGGTGGTGATGGCATGCGTGGCCATGGTAGATCTCCTTGTTGGAAGAAAGGTGGCGGGGCGCCCTACCGGGGCACCCCGCTGTCGTCTAGAGCCTATCAGCGACGATCACGGCCCACTCCGGGCGAACCCAAAGCCAGCCGTAGAGGATATCCAGACGGGTTATCCACTCATCTGTCTGCACGGCGTAATCGGTGATCATCCGCATCGACACGCCGTCAAAGCTTTCACGCGCCGCCTCGTGCACGCCGCGCGGAAGTTCCATGTCCGCGAAAACCATCGTCACCGCCTCGGGGGCATAGGCGATGTTCTTGCGGTACGTCGTGTTGGGCGGCGTCAGCAGATCGATGGCCGCGCCGTTGGCCGGCGAGACCGTTACCGTCTGGTACTGCACATCGACACCACCAACCGCCGGGATCAGCGCCGGATAGACCGGAATGGCAAGCCCGCCGTTGGCCACGTCGGCCGTGACAACGAACTGCCGCAACGAACCTGTCGACTGCTTGGTAATGCGATTAACGGCGAACACCAGGTCGAAAGTGATAATGTCGCCCGCTTCCAGGGTGCCGGTAAGCGCGTTGGTAACAATGTTGGTGCCGGTCTGGTTAGCCCCGCTCACCGTGCCGGCCGTGAAGCTGCCCGGCGTATGCTTGAGGATCGTCTGGTCCGAAAACCAGTCGAAGCCCAACGCCTGCCCGCGCATCTGCCCCGACATGTACTGTTCGCTGATCTTGGCCTGCGGGTTGAAGAGGCCTGCCAACGAGGAAACCACCCGCGCCTGGGTCCGTGGGTCGTTGAAAACCTTCCGGTCCATGGTATAGGCGGAATTCTCGTCCAAGATCGCGCCGGCATCGAGGTAAGTATCGGCAACCGGCGAAATGATGATGCCGCCGGCGTCGAGGTTTTGCGCAAGGTTGCAAACCCCACCCTCCACGCCGGTCATGAGATCGAGCGCCACCGCGCCGGCCAGGTTGTTGATGGCCGGGGCCAGCACGCGCTCGGAAAAATCGTCCAACTGCAACGTGCGTTCGCTGGAGCTGAACGTCATATCGACGCCCTTCTGCGTCGCCAGGGTGAGCGTGGTCGACTGCTCGGTCGTATCCTGGACCGACGCCGCCTTGCCCGTCCGCACCGTGTAGTCATTGGGCAACCGGATGCGCAGCGTATCGCCAATTTTCGCCCCGGTGACGGCGAATTCATCGTCATACTGCGTATCGACGTTGGAAAGAAACGCATTGCTGTTCTTCCACAGGCGAACAGCCTCGCGTGTGATCATGTTGATGGTCAGAAGTGAGTTGGCCATGGTACCCCCTGGGGGTAAGAGATAGCGCCGGCATCTAGCCGGTTCTCGGTGCCCTATTCCGAGTGATTAACGGGCCAGCCCCCCGGCAAAGAACGCGGCCGGTACGCTTGTTGGGGGTTAAGCCTGGGGTTGAGTGAACTTGCGCCGCGCCGTGGCGTTGCGCTTGTCCATCCATGTTTTGATGTCGTCTTTGTCGGTCGGTTCAACACTGATAACGCCGCCATTGCCGCCAACGGGCTGCACCGGCGCGGGCGCGGTCGAAACCGTTTTCTTTGGCGGTGCCGCCAAACGCTGTTCAAGTCGCGCGAGTTGGATCAACCGATCCTTGTACGGCAATCCGAAAAGCTGCGTCGCTTCCTCGGGGTGATCACCAAAGTGCTGCATCACAAGATGTGGCGCTTCCGGCAGCGAAACAATGGCATCAAGCGTTTCCTGGTTAATGCCGGCGGCGCGCAGGACGTTGATCGATTCGTCGAAGTCCGCGCCGAACTTCTCGCGACCCATTCTGTACGTTTTGTCACAGTTCGCATCGAATTTCTCTTTCGCCCTGTCTTGCGAAGCAATATCCCTCGCCAGTGCTTGTACCTGCGCCACGGGCACCGTGGCCTCGGCAGGTTTAACGCCATCGTCAGCAACAGGTTCAACCGGCGCCGCCGCCAGTTTCGCTTCCGCCGCCTCGCGCCGCTGGCGTTCCGCCGCTGTCTGTTGCGTCATTTCACGAAAGCGTTGCTGGACCCAGGGGGGAAGCTTGTCTTTTGGCGCCTTGACTTCCGGCGCGGTCTCAACCGGCTTCGCCTCTTCAACGACCGCCGGCTTGACTTCCGGCGCGGTCTCAACCGGCTTCGCCTCTTCAACGACCGCCGGCTTGACTTCCGGCACAACTACAGCCGGCTTCACTTCGGCAGGGATAGCTTCGCCGCCATCGGCCGGCGCGTAATAGATTTTCATGCTCTTCTCCTTCGTTCAATGGAGCCTTAGCGCGCCGGAATTGCCCGGTAGCGAGGCTTCCTTTTGCAAGATGTCGAATACTTCGTCCTTCATTTGTTGCGGATGGCCCGGTTCGGACAAGATGCGGGCCAGTTGTTTCTTGGCATCCTTGACGAATTTCAGGCAGTGCGCGTTGATATATGCCTTCTGATCAGGATGCCGCTGGTGCCATTTGCGGCTGCGGCCCGCCGCCATTTCGTAATAGGCCCCCGCTATCTCCTTGGCCAGTTTGACCACCGCCCAATGGTGCGCCCGCTTTGGCATTCTCTTCTCCGGTGTTCGGCTTGATTTCTAGCCCCTGCATCACGGCATCGGTAATCAACGCCAGCAATGCCGTGGGATCGGTAACGCCAAGGTTCTTGAGGCGCTCCGTTACCGCTTTGTAGGCATTCGTATCGGTCGAGTCCTTGGCCCGTGCGACTTCTTCGTCCTTGGCGAGTAGCTGCTGCATCAACGCCGAATTGATTTGCTGCGCGGCGTCAAGTTTCTGCGCCAACTGCGCCAGTTCCGGCGGCGGTTGGTCGTTAAGCGCCTGCGGCGGCACCATGCGCTTAAGGCGCTCGGCGATTTCTTTCGACATCGGGAAATCGGCCGCCTGGAACAACAGATCGCCAATCAGCGCCGCCAGTTCCGGTCGGAAGGAGAGAACTTCCGAAATGGCCTGAAAAGCCTCTTGGCGTCGCGTTTCATAGCCCGGCCCAACGTCGACCTGAATATCATATTTACCGACCGTCGGGTTGAAAATGACCGCCTCGACCTTGCGGTTCATTTGCTGAATCAAGGCTTGTTGTTGTTGCGGATCGACCGTGATCTGTTGTTCGGAACCGTCCTGGTGCAGAATGCGCACGACGCGCTGCGTATCGTAGATGAATGGAATCATGTCAATAATGATCTTGCCGGTCAGATAAATGCCGCGTGCGAGACCGTCGATGAAGTGGTACGTGCTGGTATCACCTTGGCGCTGTTTGACCAGCAACGCCTTGCCGGTGCGTTCGTTGGTTTCCTGGCCCAGCATTGCCTGGTGCTGTCCTGAAACCATCATCATATCTCGCCCGGAATTCTGCATGCCCTGCTCGTAGGCCGGCGAGGTTTGCGGCGGTCCGGGACGTGTCGGCTGCGGTATGTCATTACCATCACCATCCCGATGCTTATAGGGCAGCACGGAATAATTCTTAACGTTGGCGGTGTTCCAATACTCTTCGAATTCCTCAATAGCGGCAGTCGGCGCGACCCACGGAGTCTTGGTTTGCAGCGCGCCAAACTCGACCGCCGCGCTGGCATTGTAGTTGTACATGCGCTGCGGATCGGCCAAGGCGCGCACATGACCCTTACGGTCCAGTTCGCCCTCGATAACCGTTTCCTCGCCGACGATCATCACCACCGGAATATATTGACCCGGCGACGTGGTCTTCATCAAAATGTCATCGCCGGCAATCTTGAACCACTCGATTACCGTGTCCTCGATCTCACGCTCATTGATCTTGGTTATATCCTTCAGCAGCTTGGCGCGTTCGTCACCGCTTACTTTGCTTTCGCGAAACACGCGCGGCGTGCCGTTAGGCATTTCAATGGCAATGAGCTTATCCTTCTTAACCGCCTTGCGGTAATACTCCGCCACCCGCACGCTCTTGTCCGTAACCCAACCCTGCGTATCGAGCGTTGACCGGGGCAGTTTTCCCTTGTATTCCGGGTATTCTTCCTCGAACCGTTCGCGCGGCATATCCTCAAAAACGATGGCCCAACGCGCGTCTGATTTATCCGGCATCTTGGTATCGGGGTCGAGGCAGACTGTCAACGGATCCTTAATCGCGCGAATAAAAATTGATTGGTTGAAACTATCGGTATCAGCGTATTCCGTCACCACGCGCCAGCAACCCCAGCCCCCCTGCACCTGCGAACACATGGCATTGTCATAGACATCTTCCGCCTTCGACTTGTATTCAATGTGCCGCACCAGACCTTCATAAACCTCGGCGGATTCTTTTGTGGCACTTCCTCCAGTGGCGACGACCTTAATGTTGGGTAAATTCTTCTTGGCATCATTGGTAATCAGCATACAAAACACGCGCGTCTTGTTGATGGTCAACGATGGCCGGTCATCGTCTACTCGCGTCCTTAGCAGATCGCCTTCCCACTGGTAGCCATTATAGGAATCACCGTTGTAGAATTTGGTATCATCGACAAATCGCTGACGGCAAACCGATTCCCAGCCCAAAACCTTCTTCATGCGCTCTTTTGCTTCCGCGATGATTTTATCATCATCGGTCGGCTCTAATTTGACCGTGTCCGTGGTTTTACGTTTTCTGGCCACTAGCGGCGCATCCATGCACTAGAAGAGCGCCCCGGTGTTGGCGGGCGCATTTGGCCTATTTTCTTATCCATGTCGTATTTGCCCGATTTCGACGGCTCTTGCCATTGCACGGCGGAAAGCATATAAGCATCGGCCGCGTCACTGTTTTCATCGTGGTAGGGCATTTCCGACTTGCGATTGGTGTGCGGATCGACCGCGTACTTATAGTGCCGCAAGCGCTGCACGCCGTCCTCGGTGCCTTCTTCGTCAAAATAGCACTGCCCAAAAACGGTACGGCCCGCGTTGATCTGGTTCACCTTGTTAAGCGCCGTGATCACGCGGACCTTCTCCGGGCCGCCAGCCCACTCCTCGACCTGTTCCTTGATAGTCATTTTGGTGCCCAGCCGATCGGCCCTGGCATCGTGCGGCAAGTAATGCACGCCGTAACGATAACCATGGGCGCGCGTGAATTCTTCCAATTTCTCCAGGTAGTGCGGCAAGTCCTCCGCGCTGTTTTCATAGAAACGGATATAATGAAGCTCAAACCCCGCGCGCTGGCGAAACCAAATCGATGTATGATCCCGTTTGCCCAAATCCCAGAACGTATCAACCACGAACTGCCGCTGATATGGAACCCTGGTAATGCGCCCGTCCATGGCAACCTTGCGCAGTTCCTTGGCAAACACCGCGCCGGAAAGTGATTGGCGCGGCTGGCCTTCCCAGACGTTCATGTATTCGTCTTCATCAGCGGCGCGCAATTTCAGCCGCTCTTTTTCAAGCACGCTCGGAAACCACGGGTTATCCCGATACGTCATGTGAACCGTCGTGCAATCATCCGGTTGATCCTTGACGAACATCGCATACGTGGTATCAGTCGCCAGTTCGGGGTTGAAACTAATCCAAATCTCCGAGTTATCCTTGCGAATCGTCGGTATCAGTTTCATCCATGAAGCTTTGGAAACAAGGTTGGCTTCCTCAACCCAAACAATGTCCACACCTTCAAGCGACGGTATTTCGTGAAACCCGTGCCGCAACCCGAAAAAAATGAACGTGGTCTTGGTGATGCGCGAAACAATGCTATTGCCTTTAACGTCATACGCCGCATCCAAGCCTAACAGGGAGATTTGGTTTTTCAGCAGTTCGTAGACACTTTCTTTGATGGTCTTTTGGATTTCACGGGCACACAGTATGCGCAAATCCTCGCGCAGGCCCTTAAGCAACAGCACGCGGGCGAAGTTCCAACTCTTGGCGGCACCCCGGCCGCCATACGCCACCTTGTAGCGCCTGCGCTCTTCCGCCAGGAAGCGCAATTTTTTGGGAAACTCAACCTTCATGCGTAATGAGCTTATGGTCCGGCGTGATATCCTTCATCGACTTGCCGTCCTTGAATACAAATTCAATCTTACTGGGGAGCGGCTCGCCGTTTGGCCCGGAGGCGGTTACATCCCAGCGATCTTTCCAGGACGCGCGGCGGCGGTTCTTGAGCCAGAAGATGCAGGCCACGGTATCGCTGGGCTTATGCCGCGTGATCTTCTTAATTGTTTCAACCGGGATACCATTCTCGATGGAGGTAAAAACCTGCTCTTCAATAAACGAATAACCAAGAGCGTTGCGATACAGGCTATTAACCACCTCGGCATCCGCGCTCGTTTTTCCGCGTCTACACGCGTCGCCGAAACTAGATTTTTCCCGCATCCACTTTTCAACCTGCGTATCTGATATTCCAAAGAAAGCGCCAAGTTCTATATTGGTGGCGCCGAGCAGACAAATTTTGAATGCCTGTTCATCGAATTCTGGGCGATAAATTTCCTGGCGGCTCCCCGGCTTAATTTTGATATCGGAAGCAAGCCTGCCGCTGTTATACGCCGCACGAAAACTTTCTTTCGTGCGCTGCCACTTTTTTATCGCGGAAACACTCACGCCGAAAAAATCGGCAATCGCCGTAATCCTGGTACCGGAAAGACAGAGCTTACGCACCTGTTCATCGAATTCCGGGCGATAGGTTTCCTTGGTCATCAATAATACTCTGTCACGATAACAATACCCGAACCACCGATGCCGCCGGCACTGCCGCTGGTACCGGCGGCCCCAGCGGTCCCGGCGGCGCCAACCGCGTAGGTATAGCTGGCGGCTGGCGATGCAATGCGCGCGAGGCTATAACCGCCTGAACCTCCTCCAGAACCGGCCCCGCCACTTGCGGGTGCCCCCGCGCCGCCGCCGCCACCGCCGCTATTCGTGGCCCCAACTTGCCCAGGGTTTCCCGTGTTGCTGCCGCCACCAGCGCCGCCAAAAACCGATGATCCACCTTGACCGCCAGGGAATGTGACACCGGCGAGTGCCGTGAATGTCGATCCGCCCCACCCGCCGGTAAGGTTGATTGTACCCCCACTAGCGGTACCGCCAGTGCCACCAAGGGAATTACCGCCAGCAGCGCCGGCACCAGCGCCGCCACCATTACCGGCTATGGCGCCAGCGTTGAACGTCGAGTTCCCTCCAACGCCACCACCGCTAATACCGCCGCCCGTTCCTGAACCACCGCCGCCACCGCCGCCGCCAACAACCACGATCTCAATAACCGTTGCCCCGGCGGCGGTCGTATAAGTGCCGCTGCCTGAAGTAAAGACTTGAAGTGTCGACGCGGATGGCCGGGCCTGGAAAGATGGCAAGAACCCGGCGCCATTGCTGGTAAGTATCTGGCCGGAAGTGCCGACGCTGGCGATAGATTGAAACGGATTGGTTGATGTCGTGCCTCCAGTTAAAACTGCATAGGCAGTGGCACTTGCGATGCCGGATCCACCATTAGTAACGGGCAAAGTTCCCGTCACGCCATTTAGCAGATTTATCCGATCCCATGTCGGATTATTGCTGGTCCCCGTATTGGCAAGATAGCGCGTAGCGTTCGTATCTTTCGCCAACTCGGTAAGCGGCGTGCTGGCATTACCGAACAAGATACTGCCCTGGGCCAGCGTTGTAAGCCCGGTGCCGCCGGTCGTAACGGGCAGCGTCTTATATGTTGGATCGGCACCCGCGCCTTGCGTCGTCAGTGGTTGATCGGCTGTACCAGGGGAGAGGCAGGTCCACACCGTCGCGTTGCGGAATAGAAGCGAACCACGCGCGGTGCAGAAGCTGTCGAGGATCAACGTGACCGTGGCGAAGCTGGGATCGGCGGCGGCGCCGTTGCTTTGCAGCACCGTGCTTGCGGCGCCAGGCGCGGCCGAACTGAAGCCCGCAACACCAGGCCCCTTGCCAATGGGCACGGCATGGTTGGGCACTGCGCCGGGATTGGTCTGTCCACTAGCCGCGAGCGCCAGCAAGAACAGCAGCGTACCGAGCACGCCGGTCAGATAGAATGCTTGACGAAAATTCTTCACGTTACATACCAACCCGTCTTATCCGCCAACACCCGCAGCCCCAAGCTGCCACCATTGCCGGCGATCTGCCACTGCGCCAAACCATCAATCGTATCGGTCACAGAGTTGCCGTTGGCATCGACCGTGGCCGGCAGCACGGTGATTGGATTCGCGCCCGCATCTTGCTTCAGGTCCTTGATGATAAGCGGTCCGAAAGTAAAGCCGCCATTCACTCGATCCCTGGCGGCGGGCAATGTAAGCGTCGTCGCCTGCCCTGCCGTCTTGTTTACTAAGATGTTAAAGTCATAAACATTAACGGCATAGTTGCCGGCGGCGGTTAGTGTACGCTGTTTGCCCAACAACGCAAAGGCGACATTGGCATTATTGAGCGCGTCGACAAGCTTGTTCAAATCCTCGCCGCGAAACAACCGGAAGAACGGCTCGAATTGTTCCAACAGTACCGTTTGCGATAGGACACCTTGGTTGATGAAAAGTTCGGGCGTGCTCCCGCCGACAAAGGTCAGCGCGAACTCATCCAAGCCGATACTTTTGAGCGAAACACCCGTCACAATTCTTCCCCGTTACCGATAGATTGGCCCAAGATCAGTGATTTCTTTAATGCGCTGCTGCGGATAAAAATGTACCGCCGCTTTTTCGGCCCAACCATAATAAAGCCAAATTCCTTCAATTGATTGACGACGCAATTCGCCATCAATCACCGAGCCATCCGTAAAGCAAACATGTACGCGATTACCCAACATTATTCTTTCCAGACCAAGTTATTTGAGCGAAATCATTCTAAAAAACTCGACCCCTGCGAACAAACCGTCGTCTGCGCTGGAAACCGCCCCCTGCGGGCGGTGCTACAACGGCAGGCGGCACAAAGGTTGCGAACTGCATTTCGGCGGCGGATAGCCCAGGGCGCTTTGGCGCCCGTGGCGGGAACAGGGGGAACAGTTCGCCCGTCGTTGCTGATGGCACAAAAATGAGCTGCGTCGTGGCGAATTGAAACTCTTGCTCGGCCGCCGGGAGACCGGGGCGCCTTGGCCTGGGCTGTGAGAAATTCTGGTACCACTCACCCGTCGTGATCGCCGGCACGGTGATAAGAAGGTTCGTATCCCCACCAAACCACTGTTGCGTGGCAATTAATCCGGGGCGTTTCGGCTTAGGTTCATCCAGCCACGGGAAAGGCATTGGGATAGAAAGGTCCCCACCGGAAACCATGCCGGATGAGCTGATGGCCGTGCCGCGTTGGGATTTAGGCGATGGCGCCGCCCAAAAACTGTCCGGGGCTTCGCCAGCAACGCCCGGTTGGGCGATAACCGGGTTGAATACGGACTGGTGTTGGCGGATGCGGGGCATTTAATAGCTCACGTTGCCGGGAGGAAACTGCCACGGTACGGCATCCGGCATCATTGGCGGCGGGACCCAGGGGCTATCGCCGGCAGCCGGCGAAAAGCTGGCCGCGCATAGCGTATTACGATTGCTGCCAGTCCAGGAAACCGAGGGCGTGACATTGGACCCGTCGGTAAGTTGATAGGCGCCGCCCATCGTGAAACCCGCTCCTACATTGTTTTGCTCGGTTATTTCCGTCGTGGGCGCGGTCCACGTAAAAGCAAGTCCGTTGGTATTTACGTTAAGTGACGCCGTGATAAGGCCGCCGTTCTCGGTTGTTACGGCCGGTGTCGATGCCGAGGTTCCGCTGGTCGCGCCTCCCGTGTCGAAATCGAGGGGCTGCGCGCTTTGTTTTGCTCCCGAGAAAAATGCGTGGTCGAGCAGAACCTCGATTTCCACCCCGACAGACCACGCAGTCACGACAAAAGCGCCACCGATCGCGGCTGCTATCCCCGCCTCCAACAAGTACCATATCTGCGTAGTGTTTATAGTAGTTGTACCCACCTGCGTCGTAACCGCGAGGGTCATGCCCTGCCCGCCGTACTCAATGGCCGTAGGCTCGGTGTCAGTACCGTCTTCCAGCGTGTAATGCAGGATCAGGATACGATTGGACCCGGCTTCCGCCGTATGAGTGGCTCCTGTTCCCCATGCTCCGAGTAATGCTATCGCCATGCCGGTTCCTATCTCGCGGCGATATACAGATTCGTCCGCACTTCGCTATAACCCGTGCGTGCCGTCGCCCAAGCGATGGCGGTGTTGCAGCCTGATGTTTGCACCCCAGCGTCGACCGCCCGCCGCGCCACTCGGCGTGACGCACAGAATTCGGTTCGGCGACGCGGCGGTGCCGGGCAACGTATAGAACACGTCCGCTGCCGTCGATTCGCTGTGCGTGTTGGCGACGTAGATCGTGTCACCAGCAACCGCCGGTGGGATGGCGGCTGCCAGCGTGGTCGCGGCGGTTGCCCAGGTGGAATAGGGCGATAGTGCCCCTACCGATGCGCTATCAACGAAGATGTCGGCCATATTACAACTTCCCTACCTCAACGCGATCTCGAAATTGGCGCGTAATTCACTGTATCCGGTCCGTCCGGTCATCCATGTGATGGCGTCGCCAAGAGCAGTCGTCTGATACCCGGCATCAATACCCAGACGGGCCGTGGCGACATAGAACTGCGGATAGTCGCCACTCAGCGTCGCCGCGTAGCCGGTATAGTCACTGGGATGCGGTCCTGGTATGCGGATGCCGCTGATCGTTGGCGTGATGGAACCGAACGCCACTTCGATGGTGCATACCAGCTCCGTACCGCTGGTCACACCGGTAATTGCCGCGCGTCCGCCGGATGCCGTGTCGCGAATATAGCCACCGACGTACCATCCGCCGACGCCCGTACCGCCGCTGGCGAAATAGCTATTGGAGAAAGTGAATGTTCTGCCCGCGCCGACCGTCGCATCCGATAGCGTCAAGGTGCCGGTCGGCGTTCGTTGCCAGTTGCCGTCTAAATCGCCGGTCGTGTCCACCGGCTTCACGAAACAAGAACGCTGGTATACATCGGCGAAACTCGCCGGCCAAGTCGTGAAGACTCCAGCGTCCTTTAGGAACGCACCATAGGTTGGCACCATAAGTTCTTTTTCGATACCAGTGGCGTTGTACCGACCGACCGCGCCCTTCGCTAGCCATTCCAGGAACGCCCCTCCGTTTGCGTCCATCGCGCCGATTTCTCGCGCCATGCCCACGGCGACACCAGCCATGTCGGCTTGCCACCACTCATTGAAATATTCGGACGATAGGAACGAAAAGTTCCTATCCGAGTTTAGGCCAAAGAACTGCGGCGTAGCATCCACGCCAGTATAGATGCTCAGTACATTGCTTGGCCCGTAGGCTTTCGCCACCGTCCATATATCGGTCATGCGCGAGGTGTAGTACGCCTTGGCGACGGCAATATTCGCGCTCAGGGAGTCCGGCGTGGCGATGTAGGCCATCGCGGCATCGCGGATTTTCCAGCCCTTGCCGCGTGTCTGGCCGTAGCCGAAGGGATAAGAATCGTTGAGCGTGGTCAAACCTACCGGAGTCTTGTTGGCCCCTACGGTGCCATCGATGGAGGCCCAGCATGAATAAGCATGTTGGCGCTGCATCTGGATCAGCCAAAACAAATCGCCCGTCAACAGCCACGGAATATAGCAACCGGCCGGATGGTGCGCGGTGTCGCCATCGTAGGGCCACCAAGTCGTCGCCGGGGTGAGCAAGTCCGTTCCGCTGAAGGCTGTGTTCCACACATAAGTCACGCCACCGTCGGTACGTGGCGTCGTGCCAAGTTCACCGGCGGACGGTGTTCCAGCGTAACGCGGAGGCATCAGGTATTGCCACGTCGCCCAATATTCGCCGTTCTCAAAAATGATCCGGCGACCGTCGGCGGTGAATTTCGCCATGCCATCGACGCACCAAACCGGGACGGGGCCGATATCCCCGTAATCATGCCAGCCACTGAGACCTAGATCGGTCTCCACATATCCCATGTTCGTGCCTTCCGCGCCTCGGAAGGTCAGTGGTCGTCGTGATCCGTCACTGGCCCGCATCAAATTCATGTCGGTCATATTGTGCGTGACGGATGCAAAAGCTCGCTGCCAGTTCAACCCCATCAGCGATGCCGCCCAATAGGCCAGCGGCGCTCTGGTCGTCGGCGCGATGGCGGTCCCGGCGCTGACGGTGCAATCGCCCCAGGCCGAAACATTGGTCGGCTTGGTTCCGACCCACGCGCGACGCTTGGAAACCGGCACGTTGTAGTGATGCCCGATGCCCTCGACCGTCCAGTTACCGGAAATATAGTTGGTGACCGTCGATACCGGGTGCGTGTCCGAGATGCAGTAGGTTTTGACTCGCGTGCTGGATGTGCGCTCTACCACGGTGACCGTCATATCGGCAGTGACGATAGGTGCGCCGAGAATGTCGGTATCGAAAGAACCGGACGCGCGATCAAACGACATGAACGCGCCAGTGCCGGCGACGCGAGATGTCAGAGCCTCATTGCTGAGAGAACCGGAAACCCAGGAAACGGTGATGGTGGTGTTGGGCGCGAAATAAGATGACGCCGTTATGTTTCCATAGATCGTGCCCGTGGTCGTGCCGATCAATCTGACCGGGCGTCCTACGTGATAGGCGCTAGTCACATCCCCGGAAATAGTGAACTGCGTGCCGGAGACATAAGTGGCGGTGTCGTTGGCATCACTGCCTGAACTATTGCGCCAAGCGGTGATGCTAGAAAAGTCCGGCGTTAAAGTGACGGCAGGTTGCGAGCGCGCGTAGAGATAACGAATGACATTGCCATCCGCATCGGTGTCATCTGTCGTGATCAGCGTGCCGTCCGACAGACTGGTCGCGCGCTCGATCTTGTAGCCGTAGTAATAATGCGCCGGCGACACGCGATCGGCCGCGCCGTTCTCGACCCACACGTCGGCATAGGCGCAGGTGATCGGATTGCCGCCGTCAACCACGCCGGTTCCGGCCTTGAACGCGCGGATTGCCATGCACACGCGTGTTCCGTCGCCCGATGCGTGAGGGGTGCCGGCGTTCTTGGGAGGCCCGTCGACGTACCATTCGGTACAGGCAGATCCCGACGAAGCGACGATGCAGCGATAGTCCGTCTTGCTGAACGTCGTGCCGGCCGCCAGTGCCGTGTCGCTGTCGAAAGCGAATTCGGTGCCGTTGATGCTCAATGTGGCCACGATGCGAAACGCCGTGGCCAGAAGATCAGTCGCAGTGATTGCAGTGCCGGTCGGTGCGGCGGTGCCGGACGCCTCGACGTAGAGCACGCGCGTCGCCGCCGAGCCAAGCGACGGAACGATGCCGGTCAGGCGCGCGAAACGCTGCTTGCTATTAAGATCGGTAGATAATTGGTCGATCTGGAAATTAGCCAGGGCCGACCCCTTAGCTCCCGATCCGTTGTCATCGTAAACGCGCAACACTTGGCCGACACCTACTGCCGTAAGAGACAGAGGGAGGCCGAATGTCACGATCTCATCGGTCTTGACGGATGCCGAGCCGTTGGTGATCGTAACCGGCGTGATCGACGTGTCGCCACTCGCAACCGGCGCACCACGCGGGCCGTTGACGCCGGAACCAAGCTGAAAACCAACCTGGGTAAAATCACAAATACCCTTTGGCAACCACCCCAGGTTCATCGCTGCAAGCCGTACTCGCGGGCTACCCGCCCATCCTCTTCCCACTTCTCAAGCCGCTGTTCGATCACAACGCAAGGCTTGCCCAATTCCTCCTTGCAGATAAGCCGCATGCATACCTTACAGAGACCACCCATATCCTCCGGGCGCGCGCCGACCGGGACGAGTACCACGCGTTGAGTATGGCCGCAGGTGAACGTATCGGTTTCTTTTGACCCGTTAGGCGACATAACAAAAAAGAAACCGCCCGGCCGGCGCATCGACACCAGAACTACTCCGCGAACTGAAAAGCAATAATCGATGTCACGGTGCCCGCCGATGATTTAGCCATAGCACCGATACCCGTGATGTTAGTCGCCGGCACGACCATGCGCTGCCCATCGCCATAGGCAACCCAGCGGGCAGACGATTGCTGGTTCAGAGGGAAGGCCAGCAAGGTAACGCCCGTCGTCGGTTCCGCCGTGAAGTTACCGGTGCCCACGGTACCCGCCGCCGCATCGGCAAGATCAAGCGGGCTTGGCGTCAACGCCGTACCCGTACCAAGCGTTGACTGCCGGGCGAGGGCCATGGTGTAGGAGTTGTTCGCGGGCGTGCCAGTAAGGCCGAAGATCGCCTCGAAGAGGAACGCGCGGCGCAGGGTCGCGGTCGCCCCCGTGATCTGCGTCTGTGTCTTGTAGGTCGTCGTCGTGGCCTGCGGCGTGCCGGCCTGATCGTTGGAAACGCCATAAGAAGCCATGGTGGTTTACTCCAGAGATGGCCGGCAAAGAAGAGCGGCGGCCGTCGCCCGTCTACGCTTAGACGCCACCCCCAGGGGTAACATCGAGCGTAACTGCGGCACCACCGGTTATGACGGCCAAATGCGTTGCCAAACCGATAGTGAGAACCTCGACGTCCCCATGCGGGACGGCCATACCGGTCAGTGTGGTCGTTGTGATCGTAGAATCTCCCCAGGCAATGAACACATCGTCCGTTGTACTCAAATTGGCGATGCGTATTTGCCGAAGGTTGGGGTTTTCTGTTGATTGCCCCGGATCGAGAAACACCCGCGTCGTCAACGACGCGGCACCGGCGACAATCTTTACGGAGCCGTTCGACACCCCCTGGAAGGGCGAAACAACAAAAGCCGGCGCTGCTGTCATGACGAACTCCCAACAACAATCATCACGAAGATGCCGGCGGCAATAAGAAAGCCAACAACGGTCCAGCGCACGCTCATATGTTCACCGCTTTAATGGCAGTCAGCAGCGCGTTGAACTGCTGGCCCGTGGTCAAATTAAAACCCAAAAGCATGGGCGTAACGGACGCGCCGCCAAGCGCCACAACCCCCGCGCACAGCTTGTTGAAATCCTCGCCACGCACATCCGTCAACCCAACCTTGAATGCAAGGCCCAGATGCTGGCCAAGCGCATCCAACACCTCATTCATGATTTCAAAATTCCGCCCCTGAATAAGTTGCGGCCCAAGGCCGTGAAGCGGCTGGATTGCATTCAATTCGGCGGTCAATGCTGCGGGCGCGGCCATGGTGCTACATCCAAGGGGCGCACCAGTGCGGGGGCACGGGTGCGCCGTCCAAACTACACGCTAATAGGAGAGGGGGCCTATGGCGTGTAGTCCAGTTGCTTGTCGCACAAGTAGTGCGTCGCTACCGCATCATAGATACACGTAACCAAGTCGGCGTGGTTGGCCGTGGTGGTAAGCGTCGGCGCGGTAACACCGGCCCATTTATAGGAACCGGTGGACCACGTCACTGTGCGGTTGCCGGTGCTATCCTGAATTGCCAAGATGCGGATCACCGTACTACCATCCGGCGTAGCCGAAGGCGAACCAAACGTGCGGTTGCCGCCCAAGGTCCAACGGAAATACCGTATCTTACTGAAATCCGGCGTCACCGTCGCCGCGTCCGTGAGCGTGCCGGCCAGCAACCCCTGCAACTGACTGAGCGTCATTGCCTTGGTCTGCGGCGCGCGGCCCTGTGACAAGTATGTATCGACAGGGACCCGTTCATCGCCGGATGGAGCGACGGTCGAAAGCGGCAGGTTGCGGGTATACGTCTGCGCAAAGGCAGTTGTGCCCAGCGCCAGGAATGCCGCGAAAGCGGCGAAGAGCAGACGCTTCATGGAAGTCTCCTCGCCGTCAATGAGGGCAGCAACGGGGTGACGGCTAACCCCGTGCCAGAGGGGGACTAAACGCCGGGCGTATCTTCGATAGCGCCCGTCAAAGCGGGTCGCGCGGTAACCTCGGGAGCGTCAGGCAGCAGCGGCGCGGCAGCAACCGCTTTGGCCAGCCGCTCGGTCATACCATCAACTTCGGTAGCGAGCGCGCGCAACCGGCCCATATCACCGCCAGTCGCCATGATAGCGGCCGAAAGCCCCTGTAACAGTGCGATGGCCGAAGTTTCACCGGCTTCAAGCCGCGCCACGGATGCTTCAAGCTTCTCCAAGTCAGTCATGATCTTCTCCAAATTGCGAACAATGGCTGGAAACAAAAGCCTACTTAAATCCATGAGGCACCAGCCTCTTGTACTTGATGTACGCGACTTGCGCGCGGTCCAGTCGGCCCAACCGCGCGTTCACGGCGGCAATGCCGTGCCACAGATCGGGCGCGTAAGGATCAAGAAGAAGCGCGTCCTCTAGGCATGCCAACACGGGAGCGGAAGAATTGTAATTGGCTATCCCCAGGCACGCATCCGCCGGCCCGCGCCGGATATAATGGATCAACGGAAACACTTGTTGCGCTTGCGCCAACAGCGGAAAGTTCTCGTTTTCCGCCGCGCGCGCATACATCCATTCGGCCGTCAGTGATAGGCTTGCGTAACACAGCCCCAATACAAGCAGCGAACAGGAAGCCAGTTGCCGGAGAATGAAGCGGCGATGAAAAGATAGCCATGACCAGAAATGCCAGGACCATCGGCTCGCGCCAAATACGCGTAAGCCAATAAGCCGCGCATACGGCCCCAACAACGCCAAGCTCAAAGATTATCTCCAAATAGTCATTGTGCGCGTGATCCGGTCGACTTGCCAAAGTATCGCCAAGCTGCGCATGCAACGGATAGAGCGTGCGGAAAGAACCGAGGCCGCGACCTAGCCACGTCAGACCAGCAATCGTATTTTGCCAAATAATCAAACGCTCGCTGGTCGAGCTATCGGCGTTCGCCCAAAGATAGCCAAGTGCCCCCACAAGCAAAAACGCTAGCGGCAACCGCAACCTTGGCCATTGCCACGCCACTACCACGGCCGCCGCTACCAGGACGCCGCGTGACAGGGGGGAAAACGCCGTTATCGCGGCGGTTGGAATCGCCCACCAAAGTCTGTAAGTCACGCATCCAACCAAGACCATCAACCCGAGTTCGGCCGCGCTGTTCTTGTTGATGAACAGCCCCGTCGCTTGCTGGCCGTGCGCTACCTGCCAAAGCATCAGCCCCGCTGTCGGCACCAGCGCCCCGCCAAGCCCGATGAGAACCTGGCGAAGGGGCGGGCGCCAGGCACCGACAGCGAGTAGGAGGATCAAATGCCATGCTTCGTTAAGTCCATCAAAGATGGACGCGGTCCATGTGAGGCTAAGCAACGCCCAGGCGCAGAGAATCATTGTTTCTTAAGGTGGCTAACCGCCGCGCCAATGTGCTCGTTACCCACATGCCCGCGCGCCTTGCGCGTCGCGGCGGCCTTCTGGGCGATGGCGTGAGTGTCGCGGGGCTTGTGCATTTCAAGTGCCGTGCGACTATCGCCATAGTAATCCGAACGAGGGCGATAAATTTTTCCAAGTTCGTTTTTTGGCGTTTCGGCGAACTTCGGCTCGCTGCCCGATTTTGGAATATACGGGATAGCCTTCTTTGTCGGATTGTCCTTCGACGCGGATAAGTTTTTGAAATAATCCGAAGCCTTCATTTTTATTGCTCCAACTTCAATTCCTGCGGCGCCCTGAACGTCGCGAGCGTGGTCAGCCCGCCGGCATCCGTGCCCATGGCGAATTCAATGCGTATCTTATGCCCCTGATGCAAGCGCGTCATGCGCGCGGCCACTTCCATCAGCATGGACTTGAGTTCATGCACCGCGACCATAGCGCCATCGCCGGCTTGCGCGGTCACCTTAGTCTCCAAAGCAACGCCAGCGGCACCAGCACGCTCATTGCGGCCCAGCGCGGCGTGGTGGCGGCTCCAGAAATCATTGGTGCATAAGCAATGCCGATGAGGAAGCTAACGATGGCGACCAAGCGCGCGCTTCGCCGCCGCCATGCGGTCGCGCCCTGCCTGCTGCTCGACGGGTAGATCGTCCTTGGTCTTAATGCCCACACTGGGCTTATCCTCGCTGTATTCTTCGGCGCTGGTATAGCCCTCGGCGCCGCTGCGCGACGTGCGGGTGATGTAACCGTTGTTGATCTTGCGCACATCGACGCTGACCGATTCGTTCATGTCAATAGAGCCGCGCACGGCCACGCTGGTTTTATCGCCCATGCGGAAATACCCTTTCGCGGAATGTTAATGATCGTTACATTAAGGAGGTAACCACCTAATTACCGGCAAAAGCTACCGCACGCGCACTCCCCGCGCCTTGCATGCTCTACGCGACCTCGACGGCCACGCTTGGGGCGGAAACTACCACGGAACGCCCCAGTAATTGCAACAATATTTTAACCCGCTCGCCGGCCGTGGCCTGGTAGAGGCCTTCGAAACCCATGAACTGCCCGCCAACCATGCGCAGCCGCGTTTTTCCGGCCTCCCACGCGCTTTGCACCCCAAGTAGCGCCCTGCGCGGCTCCAGCGCTTCCACATAACCCACGGGCACGGGCAGTGGGTTTTCACCCCCTAACAGCCGCCGCACACCACGCGTGCCGTTCACCGCCTGCCACCGCTCGCATAAATCCAGTTCCACAAACAAGTAGCCGGGGAACAGGGGGGAAAGCACGCCGCGCGCCGTTTTGATTAGCGGCAGGAAGCCGTTAAACCGTTGGCGCCGCAAGTGGGCCAGCGCCACGGTCTCGTGCCTCGGGTGCGTCTGCGCCACATACCATCGCGAATTCATTTGTATACCCCCAATTGGCAACCCTATTGCCAATACTATGCCAATAACCAATGAAATCAACAACCCGCTGGTCTGCCAATATACGCGCGTGCGGCGCGCTAGCAAGCATGCTTTCCAGCATATTTTTTTGTTTTTTTTCAAAACCTCCAAAATACATGTCGCAAGGGGACTACGTGAGTAGCTACCATAAGTAAACCCCCTGTTTACCTTTTACAGCTATAGAATTCGCTATATTTGAAAACTAAGGTTATTAAGATCAATCTTTTCAACAACTTATATTGCCAATACTAAATTCAACACTGCCAATAACCGTGGTATACCCTTATAAAACAACAGCTTATATTGCAACTGCTGCAAACTTCCGTTGTATTTTTTAAAAAAAATAAAAAACAAAAAAATATGCTGGCCGCAGCAATTGCTAGCGCGGCGCGCGCGTGTTATATTATACACGCGATGCCTGTTGCCTATTGGCTGCCTATTGCCAATATAATTTACTAATAGGGAGCGTAAAATTGCCCGTTTACTTTAACTTGCGGTTTAAGGAAGAAGGTCCCGCAACTGCGCTGGAGCGCATCATAACGCTATCTGATGATACAAAAACCGTTCTCCCCCTGGCGCATATCCAGCTTGATGCCGCCGCCCGCTACCTCGTGTTGCCGGGTTGGCTCATGGAGCAGAAAAAGCTCCGGCCCTATTGCACGCGGAACGTTGATCCGGCTACACGGGTAGCTGCCTTGTTTTCGTTGCCGTATGATGCGCTTGGATACGATACCGACAAATCACAGGAGTTTCGTTTTTATAATTATGACAAGCTTTGGTTGCCCAAGGATACAATTAAGATTATCGAGGAAGAAAGTCGAGTTTTGATACCCGGCTGGATAGTCAATAAACGCCGATTGCAACTGCGCGTAACCAAGGAAAGCGCCAAGCAGAGCGTGCGCCGGTATTGGCCGCCCGGGGCGCCGGAACCGCCCACATGATCGCCGCGCTCTATGTCGAAACTGGCGGTTGCTATTACGGCCTGCGCGGCGTCTCCCCCTGGGATATCCAAAAAGATGCCCGTCGATACAAAGGACCATGGCCCGTGGTAGCCCACCCCCCTTGCCAGCGTTGGGGGCGCTTCTGGCATGGGGCGCCCTGCAAGCCACATCAATACCGACTCGGGGATGATGGCGGCTGCTTCAAGGCCGCGCTTCAGGCCGTGCGCGGGTATGGTGGGGTGTTGGAACATCCGAAGGATTCTCACGCCTGGACGGCGTTTGGGTTGACCCGGCCGCCAAAAGATGGGGGATGGGTATTTGATGGAACTGGATGGACCTGTTGTGTTGAACAAGGACATTATGGCCACCCGGCGCGCAAGGCCACATGGCTTTACTATGTAGGGCCGCGCAAGCCGCGCGATCTGGTGTGGGGCCGAGGGGCACAACGTATCTCCCCTGTCGCATTGGCCAGGCATGGTTACGAAAAGGCCCGGCGCATCGGCATGGTGGCCATGGTCGGCGGCAAGGATAAGACAAAGATCAGGAATGCCACGCCGATACGGTTCCGCGACGCCCTCCTGGCTTTGGCCAAACAATCCGCTTGCCAAACCAAAAAACCGGGCGTAGGGTAATCGGGCTACAGAATAGGAGAGCGGACGTGGAGATCGAAATCAGATCGTGGCTCAACGTTTCGGTGCTGTGGTCCGGTGAAATCCCCGACGACACGCCGAGAGAGTTCCGCATCCGCGCGGGGCTTGAAATTGCAGTCAAGGCCACGGCCAACCTCACTGGGGCCAATCTCACTGGGGCCGATCTCACTGGGGCCAATCTCGCCGGGGCCGATCTCACTGGGGCCAATGCGGTTATCGAGGCCGGGCAACCGAACGGCTGGCACTGCGTCGGCTGGCTGAAGGACGGCGTGATCCAGCTTCGTGTCGGTTGCCGCGACAAGACGCTGGCCGAGGGCCGCGCGTATTGGGCCGGCAAGTCCGACCGTGGTGAAGTCCTGGCGGCGCTGGATTACATCGAGACCGTGGCGAAGCTGCGCGGATGGGCGATCACTGAACAACAGGCGGCCGCCTAGGGGCGTAGGCATTCTCCTGTAGTTCCCGGATTGGAGATTGTGATGTTTCATATTCGAGTTGACGATGAAATCGAGAACAGCAAGCGCCGGTTCGCGTGTGGCATAGGACCTGATCTGCCATCCGGCGACATGTATTTTTTCCAATCCGAGTTCGGGGCGCACTGCCGCGTTGATTGTCCCGGCTGCAACCCAAGCGGCCCGCATAAGTTGGGCACACCGATATCGGAACTCTCGGGCCGACCCGGCGAGCCGGGTTATGCGGAGTTCTGCCGGATCGCGCGTTCGTGGGGGTACGAATGAACTACAAGGTTTTGGAAATTCGCGACGAAGGCACGTTCATTCCCGTGCTGTGCATTCAAATGCAGCCGGTGAATGACGAGCAGCGATATTATTTTAGGCGGTGCGGATATCCCTGCGATGGCAGTGTGAATATCGCGATAACCAACCTCAACATGAATGGCGGGCCAGCCTGGGACGACCCCTATGGCTGGGGTGGCCGAACCTATCCGGTCGCGCACAACTACATCATCGAACATTGGGACGAACTCAAGGACGGCGACGTGATCGATGTCAGCTTCATCCTTGGCGAGACGAAAGCGCCCAAGGTTTCTGAACAGACCGCCTAGGGGAGTGACCGATGGCCAAGCGCAAGCCGGCGCGGGTGACGAAGGCGGCAGCAGAAGCGGCGCTGAGTAAGTTCTATGGCGTCAACTGGCGAGTTTATCTGACGCCATCAACACAGGATACCTGCCTCAAAGACATGCAATGGGCCATCCGCGCCGCGCTACGGGAGATGGGACGATGACCCCCGTCGCCGCAATGCGACTCGATGCGCGCGCCGTGCGCCAAACCAGGAAGATCGCCTGGAGGGCAGCATGACCGACACGAGCGCGCTGGCCACAGAAACCGAATTGGGTTTGCTCGGATTGATTACCGAAGACGACGCAGCAACAAATCCAGAAGCAGCGTTATTGCGACGCTTACACAATACAGTGCGCGCCCAGGCCAAGGCGCTGGCGGACATCAACCAGATACGCAACAGCATCGTTGGCTCGCAGACGTTCAACTGGTCCGAGCACGCCTATCCGCTCGTTGCTGCGCTAGATGCGGTTGGCATCGCGGGAATGCCGTATCCAGAAGCAAAGCAATACGTAGGAACGCTGATTGAGCGCGCCACCGCAGCCCAGGCCAAGGCGCTGGTGGAGATTGAGCGGCTGCGGGGCGCAATGGCGCTGTGCAACGCCACAAGAACTGCTGAGGTAATGCGCGAATGCAACCGCGCCACCGCGACCGAGGCCAAGCTGGCGCGGTGCGAGAGGGTGGTCAAGGCGGCAAAAAGATGGGACGAAGACCCGCGCAGTGATGCATTCGTTATTGAACTACAAAAAGCCCTCGCCGACCTGGCGCGGGAGGAGGCAAAATCATGACTGACTCCGCTAAAGCGAAATGTGGGGGTTGCAACGGCGACGGCTTTCATTGGCAGGTGCCCGACAACTTCAACCCATTCCGTGCTGGTGGTTGGATGACAGCCCGCGTGTCGCGCAAAGCAACGTGTGGGGTATGTGGCGGGACGGGCGTGGCGCGGGAGGAGGCGGGGGATGACTGAATATCGGGTTGAAGTTTTTTACAAGACGAAGCGCGAAGGCGTTTGCTGCGGCATAACCGTCGAGGCATTCACGCCGGAAGAAGCCGAGGATTCCGCCCGCGACAAAATACTGAGGGGCTACCCAGCGCGCAAATTCATGGGCTGTAAGGTCAGTGATCGAAGCGGCGTGATGCTGAGCTTTCCGCTGAAGGAAATCACGCCATGAAACTGACTGAACTTCAATCCACCCTCGCCGACACGCAGGCGAAGCTCACTTCGTATCCAGGTGAAGGTGCGATGGCGCAGTACGAAAGAATCCGCGCCTTCCTCGCCACGATGGAGAAGCCCGATGCCAAAGCCGAGTGAGACCGCGATGGAAGCGGCCGTGCGATGGAATGTCCGTTGCCGGGGCACCAAGATGGACGCGCTTACATTGGCTGACATCATCGACGAGGCTTACGCGCCGCTGCGGAAGTCAGCGACCGTCATCTATAGAGACAGTAGCGACGAACAATTTACAGTCATGCGTGAAGCGGTCGCTAGCGCCACCCCAAAGGAGTAACCCATGAACGCATACTTGCTCGCTGTTTTTTTCAGCCTTTTGCTTGGTGCAATTATTGGAGCGTTTCTGGTGTGCTGGGGGATCAAGTCGCCCCGGCGTACCGAGGCAGAGGAGTAGCCCATGGCCAACACGGCCGACGAGGCGAAGGCGAGGAAACTGCGGGCTACGGTCCTGTGTCACAATTTGATGCTGGGGCATATAGAAACGAATTTGAAGGCTGCGGATCAGATCATCGCCGCCGCCTTCGCCGATGGCTTCGCGCAGGCGAGGGAAATGGCGGTCCAAGTATCTGAAAATTACTCTGGTCTTTACGGGCTTGATGGCAAGAACGTTGCTGCGCGCATCCGCGCGATGGTGCAGCCATGAACGCGCCGCGCGGCGCAAAACCCGTGCTGACTAGATTGCAACGGCTGTATCTGTCGCGGCGCGTTTGCGGCTGGTGCGACATGCCGCTTCACCGCGATAGCTGTGGCGCGATCTACGAACGCTGTTCAACAGGCACTAGGGCTAAGCGCCGGGCCAGATGCCTAGCGCAGTATAAGCAACGCGTGGAACAGGCGGCGTGCGGAGGCGGGCGAGACGGCGACCAAGGTAAAGGAGTAGCCCATGTTCGAACATATTCTAATAATCTGCGGTTGCGTGGCCTTTACCGAGGCCGTCGCGTTGTGGGTGAGGTATTGGTATGACTAGCCCCG
>ERZ1292625.719-Hain-H41-01um-R1-719-length-46065-cov-7_pt1 | contig 46065 bp, 44 predicted proteins | sample MGYA00564400_ERZ1292625 | MGnify/ENA primary metagenome ERZ1292625 (study PRJEB36523, sample SAMEA6512639) | groundwater metagenome | collected 2019-01-08 | study: AquaDiva: Metagenomics assemblies of 32 groundwater samples
CCCTTGAGTATTGGTTGTTTAACACAATGCACAAAATGTATCGTACCGTTTACGTAAAATGTCAAATATTTCATTGACATGGTGTCATGAAAGATGTCACAATCAAGTGGTATGGAGGATCAACCTGCCGCATCACCAACACCCGATTTAGCGTACGAAGAGACTCCGGTCATTGAGCCCATTACTGAAGAATTATCTCCAGTACCTCCCGAACCGCCACAGGTACCACCTCAAGAAGCAGACTTGCGTTTAAGGCACAACGCTATAGGGAGTAGTGTGGGTATGATTTTTTTCTTTTTACTTCTTTTTGCTGTTGGGGTAGGTTTAAGCGTCTTTTTGCGGCAGTATTTAGGTTCCCGACCGGAGACTCCCACACCACAAACCGTCGTGAGTACCCCTACGCCAACGGTATCACCAACTCCGTATGTCAATGAATTATTATCTCCCACTGCCACGCCCACGGCGATGATCGCGGTTCCCTCATCTCTTTGGAAAACGTATCCCGTGATAAGCGGTACCACGAAGCTGCCGATTCCAAGGTTGACGTTTACGCTTCCTCCCGAAGTGCTCGCGCCTGTTTGTGACGGAGGAAGTTGTGCATCACAGGGGACCTACCTACCGGGTGGTTCACGGTTTACGGTCGCTCCTCGCGGACGGGGTCAACTCCTAGTTGATGCACGTGGCAATGTGGGTCTGACTGATGCTTCGGGGAAATCTTTTACGATTAAACAGGTGACGCTTACGGGAGGCAGGAAGGCTCTGGAATATACAGGAGATTTTCAAGGGTCGACTGTCGGGGGATATACGTTCACCAAGATGCATGGGTTTATGATAGAGATTGATGAGGGCATTACCCTGGAGATGAATCATTTTGCCCCGTCAGGTTTGACAGTCGACTTTGCGGGAGATGAAGCACTCTTTGATAAGGTCGTCGTGTCAGTGACGAGCGAGAAGAATCCGAAAATCACAGTAACTCCCACGCCAATACGCGTCTTGACTCCAACGGTAACTCCGGCAGCGACGCTTCAACCGACCCCTTAAGTCAGGAAGTACAAAAAGTACGAAAGGTACGAAAAGTACGGGAGGCGAGTTTACTTGGTGTTTCCGGGCCAGGGAGAGATGATAAGAGGATCAGTCGTTTTTTTCGGGAGCTTGCCCCAGATTTCCTCCGTCACAAATGGCATGAACGGATGGAGAAGCCTAAGAATCGTAAGGAATACATGATGAAGGACAGCAATAGCTTGGGCGTCTCCAGATTTAAACCGTTCTTTGTTTTTTTCCAGATGCACGTCGGCCAAGGTGTGCCAGGCAAAGTCATAGATTTTTTGTGCGGCGTCGGAGAAGCGGTATCGCTCAATATCTTTCGTGACACCGGAGACAAGCATATTTGTTTCTGAAATAATCCGTTTGTCGCTGGAATTTTTTAGTTCCTTATGCATCGTTTCATCATAAAGAGGAATCTCGGCGTTTTTTGTTTGATTCCGGGAATCCTCCGGATTCCCGGAATCTTTACCGGCTGGTTCACTCATCTCAATGAATCTGGCTATGTTCCAAAGTTTATTGGCAAAATTGCGCATGCCGCGGATTTTATCTTCCGATAGCGCCTGATCATTGCCGGCGCCGGTACCAAAAACGAGTGCCATCCGTAGAGCATCTGCGCCGTATTGATCAACCATCTTGAGCGGATTGATGACATTGCCTTTACTCTTGCTCATCTTTTGTCCCTGTGCGTCCCGGACGAGTCCATGAAGGTAAACGGTTTGAAAGGGAACTTGACCGGTTAAATGTATTCCCAGCATGAGCATCCGGCACACCCACCAGGGGAGGATGTCATATCCGGTCTCCATGACGGACGTTGGATAAAAGTACTCATAGTCATTTTTTTCTTTGGCTGCTGTTTGCTCTTTGTTATCTGCTGTTTTCTCTTTGTCTCCTGTTGCGCGAAGTGTGGCAAACGGCCATTGACCAGAACTAAACCATGTATCAAACGTATCCGTATCTTGCACGAGATCAGTGCCTGCGCACGCCGGACACTTCTCCGGTTTATTTCCCTCTGTCACGATCCAATGTTCTTTCCTGTCTCCTGTCTCCTGTCTCTTGTCACAATCAACACAGCGCCATGCGGGAATCCGAATTCCCCAGACGTTTTGGCGGCTGATGTTCCAGTCGTGGAAGTTAGTGAGCCACTGCTTGGCTGTTTTTTCAAACCGCTTTGGGACAAATGTCACTTTTTTTGTCTCTATTGCTTTTTTTGCTTCTGCTGCCAGGGGGGCAACTTTTATATACCATTGTTCAAGGGGTAGGGGCTCAATCACGGTCCCGCATTTCCAGCAGGTACCGATGCGGTGGCTGTATGCTTCGTCAATTTTGACCATGAGTCCATCGGCTTTCAGGTCTTCAACCATGAGCGGCCGGACGACGGCAACTTTTTTGCCATGATATTTTTCAGCACGGGCTCGATATTTCTCGATTCCCGGAATTGGAGCTGCTTTAATTCCGGGAATCGGATTTAGAAACCATGAGAAGTCCATTTTTCCGCGGAAATCAATGATGGGGGTCACCGGTAAATTAAATTGTCTTCCCAGTTCAAAATCATGCGGGTCATGGGCCGGCGTCACTTTCATGATTCCCGTTCCGAACTTGGGATCCACATGAGGATCGGGGATGACCGTCATTTTGATGGGTCCCAGGAGTCCCATAATTTCTAATGTTTGTCCTATGTACTGTTTGTACCGCTTATCTTTAGGATTGACGGCCAAAGCCGTATCCCGGAATTTCGTTTCCGGACGGGCGGTTGCGATGGTAAACGGTCCGTATTTGATGTAGTAGAGCGGATCATTGCGCTGCACGTAGAGGACCTCGAGGTCAGAAAATCCGGTGCCGTCCTTAGTACAGTAGTTGACCAACCGTTTATCCCGATACACGAGACCTTCGTCAAAGAGTTGTTTGAATGATTGGTAAACCGTCTCAACTATTTTGGGATCCAATGTAAAGATGTTTCGGGTCCAATCAAGTGAAAATCCTAAGCGCCGGAGTTGGTTTTCCATCGTGCCGCGGTTTGTCTGGACGAAGGCCCAGATGTCTTTGTAGAGGGTCTCGCGGTCAAAATCGAAGCGGCTTTTGCCCGCCTTAGCCAGATGCTTTTCATACACATACTGCGTCTCAAATCCCGCGTGGTCAGCTCCGGGCATCCAGAGGGTAGGGTCTCCTTTCATCCGGTGGTAGCGGATCATGATGTCCTCAACCACATACATGGCGTGTCCCACGTGAAGATCAGCATTGGCGTTGGGAGGAGGAAGGAGAATCGAAAAAGGGGGTTTACCCCGAGCTTTGCGAGGGGAAAAATATCCACCCGATTCCCACATCTTATATATGGCCTCCTCAACCGTCTGGGGATTGTACGCTTTGTCCATGCCCCATATTGTATACGTTTTTCTTGACTTTTGCAGAGAGAGAGAGAGAGAGAGTAGTCTGCTGGTTATCCGTTCGCTGGAAGAAGGAGTATGGGAGAACTAGAGAACTATTTTAGACATTTAAAATATTTAGAAGGATCGTTGCCTATCCTAGCAGAGAAATATATTGGGCAGCGCGCTTCATTTGATCAGTCACGATTCAGTCGTAATCCCGACCCGGCAATCACTGAAGGTACTATTGAAGCAATCGAACTGGTGAAAGCTGAAGAGTATGAGGAGTTGTTCACCCCATACTTGCGAGCGACTATCAGGGTATCCCCGACGACGAGTCATCTAGTAGATTTGGATGTCGTCACCGTCGCGGGGGAAGACTAATGAGATTTAGGGACGGTCCTTGAATATCCTACTCTAACGCTCCGGAGATAAATGAGTTTCTATTTCAACACTTAGGTCGGGCTGTGCAGTGATCTCGTGCCAGTCGGTTGGTTTGTGGAAAAAATAAGCGGCCGCGCTGATCATGACGGCGTTGTCGGTACAGAGTCGTACCTCTGGTACGACAACTGTTAAATTGTTATATTGTTGAATTGTTGAGGAAAATTTCTCTCGCAGTCGTTGGTTAGCCGCGACGCCGCCGGAGAGGAGAATAGTCTTTGCCCCGTATTGTTTTGCTGCGCGGATTGTTTTTTCTACTAATACATCGGTGATAGCTTCCTGAATTTCGTAGGCGAAGGCGTTTGTCATCCCCGACCTGATCGGGGATCCAGTGTTTTTTTTGGGCTGGATTCCCGCCTGCGCGGGAATGACAGAAAAGGAATGTTTTTTCCACTCCCGCATGACCGCGGTTTTGAGCCCGCTGAAGGAGAAATTAAGACTTTCATCATGCATCATCGGGCGTGGTAATTGTATTTGTAGATTTGTAGATTTGTCATTTGCAGATTTAGCTGCCTTCTCAATAGCCACTCCGCCGCCGTGGCCCAAGCCCAGAATCCGCGCACATTTATCAAAGCATTCTCCTGCCGCATCGTCAAGCGTTCCCCCGAGCCACATCAAGTCCTTCGTTGATTTCATTAAATAAAGTTCCGTATGGCCGCCGGAGACGACGAGAGAGATGGCGGGGAACTGAATAGGTTGTAGGTTGTAGTTTGTGGGTTGTAGTTTTACAAAGTTAGCGAACATATGTGCCAATACGTGATTGACGGGGATGATCGGCTTACTGCACGCAAATGCGAGTGTTTTGGCAGTTTCCACGCCGACGAGTAAGCTCCCGATGAGTCCCGGGCCCACGGTTACTGCAATCGCATCAATATTTTTATTGATACGTTGACTCATTGATCCACCGACTCCCTCATCAAATACCGTAAGCGCTTCCATAATGACGGGGATGATGCACTCGAGTTGCCGGCGTGCAGCAATCTCCGGTACGACCCCACCATATTTATTATGCATCTCGTGGCTCGTTGCCAGAATATTGCTGATGATCTTCGTACCATCTTGAATTACTGCACATGCTGTTTCATCAAACGATGTTTCGATAGCTAATATATTCATGTGAAGCCTATTGTACTGTAAAAATTTGACAACGGGGATAATGAGGTGAGAATATCAAAACCTGTCCGTATAAAGGAGGATGTATGACGACATGCGTTGACGGGAACGAATACGATGTAACTGGGACAAAACTCATTCCGGTTAAAAGCGTTTTGGAAGCTGGAACAGAAACGGAAGAAGAGAAATTTATTCTAGCGCCATCAGTGTTGCAAGGTTATGCCACCATTACAGATGGTGATGACGGTACCCATTGGTTGGTGGCGGGTGAGGCAGTTCGAGTGACAAGAATGAAAAGAGGAGACGATCATCAGGAAGAGGAGGAGGCCAGACAGGGCACCATCAGCGAGGGTGAAGTTTTGTATTTTTTCGGCGAAGGAAACGCTCAGTTATCAGTTGCCCGTATATAGCTTATTTGATACTATTTACTCAAGTCCCAGGAGTTTAGCCAGTTGAGACGTCGAGGGGGTAGGGATTTTGGGGATGACGACGAGCGTGGCTCCGATTTTTTCAGCCTGTTCCCGCTTATTTGTTTCTTTTGGATCGCCCTGGGTGACGGCGATCACCTGCGGATGTACGCGGGAAACGAGGTTATAATATTTTTGATGACCTTGTATCGGCGGGAGGGCGATTACTTCATCGACACAGGAGATGGCCTCCAGCATGGATTTGCGTTGCTCCTGCGTATGGATCGGGCGACTTTCCCCTTTCATTCTCCTCACGTTTTCATCCGATTCGAGCGCTACCACGAGCCAGTCACCCATTTTTTTTGCTTCTTCTAGAAACTGGATATGTCCATAATGGAGGAGATCAAAACATCCACCCACCAGCACACGCCGCTTCTCACGATCATTGTTTACGTATTTATTTTGAGATTGTTTCATGGTATGCAGTCGTTCTCGCTGGAATTATCCAATAATCCAATTATCCAATACTACCAATGAATGTCGTAGTGAAGCAATGATTTATTTGTCGGATTGGTACTTATTTTGTTCCTCGAAGAAACACCGCTTGCCATGGGCGGAAGTTGGAAGCAAAACTGGTATCCTGGAGTACTTCGTTTCCGCGCGTGACTTTATACTGGAAGCTCGTCTTTGCCCCCCAGGCGGCAAAGTCTACCTGTTTTATGACACCCGTCCGTAGTGTCGGGTCGTCCTGATATAAATCGGGAGTGGGAGGGGTGATGCCGCCCACCACGTGATTGTAAATTTCTGCTTTTCTTCCATCGCTGGTGCCGAAGAGCTCAAAGGCCAGTGTCATGTTTTGTGTGTCCGTTTTTGCCTGGATGAGAATATATCCAGAGGTGTCGTTTTTGATTTTTAGGTCAACTGATGGCGCAAATACCGTAGCGTCTAACCCCGCTTTGTATCCGGCTTGTTCATAGTATCCCACGCGATAGGCGTGTGCCCGGCGGTCAACGATTGGAAGTCCCGCAGATAGCGCAGCTCGAAAAAGTGTTGTGGACACTTGGCAAACTCCGCCGCCATCGCCCAGCACCGTCCGTCCGTCTTTAATGACGTAGGCAGGGAGAAATCCGGTAGCGGCGGATATATCACCCAGTGCATCGTTAAAAGAAAACGTTTCGTCCGGCTTAATCAGGAGTCCGTGAATTTTAGCTGCTGCCAGCGCCACGTTATGGACACGGCCGGGGATGGAGTGGGCAAATTCTGAATATCCTTTTCCGATGAGCTCTTTGATGCCGAACGCATTCACGCGGTCTGTCGTAAGCGATGGTTTGACAGGATGAACGGGGAGAGCAATAACTAGAGAAGAAGAATCTATAGTCGGGAGACTGGCAACGGCGTCACTGAAGCGTTTTTTTGTTTCTGCAAGATCGACCTCACGACCATTTTTCGATAGCCGGAATGCCGTGACTTTACCTCCTCGAAATTCAAACAGCGCATCTTGGACCGGTATGTTAATGGTCTGCGTGAGTTGGTCGAGCGTATCGGTGAGCACTGCTTCATGAAAGCGGAATAACGGCGTAAAGTTAATGGAATTAGGCGAAAATTTTGCAAACAAATCAGTGACCCATGTGCCGGATCTGCCGACGAGGTACGCTTGGGTAGCCGAAAGTGTCGCGTCGTACCCTAGGCCCAGATCAGTCCCGGACACTGTGGCAATCTGACTTTCAAACACAAAAGTAAATGTCGCCGTTTCAAACGGTATATTTTTTGCTGTCCAATATTGTTCTATCTCCGCTGGGGTTTTGCCCCCGAAGTTTATGCCGTTTATGGTGACCATCGGGTACGCGCGACCGGCGTACAGAGCATCGTATACACGGATCGCGACGACCAGGCTTAATCCCAGAATGAACACGCTAAGAAAAAGCGCGATGAGAGTCTCACTTATGAGCTTGTGCTTTAAGTTGCCCATGATATGATAATTGTACAGGATTTATGGATGAACCATCTACAACGACACCGAATGCTTCCCTCCCACCCGTCGGAGCGCCTCCGGCACCGGAAGTAGGTAACGTTGATGCGGGTTCTGGGCAGGAAACGTTCGTCGTTCCCACGGTCATACCGGAAGGGGGCATTACGTTTGATCCACAATTATTGACGAGTGACGTGGATTCGTCTCCCCCACCTGAACAAATGACGGCAGGCGATATGCCGTCAAGTACTGCGGGAGCCACGTCTGGCGTTGCGCCGGAAAATCCGTTTATCCCTCAGGGGATTGTTCCACAGTCGGAAGATCATGCGTCCGCTGGTGGAGGAGGGCCGATGAAAAAACGTATTTTTATGGTGCTCGTGTTTATGCTTCTTGCATTGGGAATTGTAGCCGGTGGGCGATTTGTGATGGGACTTCTGGCTGGGTCTCAAGAAGTGACCATTACGTATTGGGGGTTATGGGAAAACGATGCAACGGTGCGCAGTGTCATAGCTGATTTTGAAGTAAAAAATCCTAAGATAAAAGTTACGTACGTCAAGCAATCACCCCGGCAATACCGCGAACGTCTTTCTGCGGCCATAGCCCGCGGCGAAGGGCCGGATATTTTTCGTTTTCACAATACGTGGGTCGCGATGATGGCGGGCGATTTATCTCCAGTGCCTAAGACCATCATGACGCCCGCCGAATTTTCTGCTGCGTTTTATCCGGTCGCGACCAATGATTTGGTGGCGGGAACTGCTATCTATGGCATTCCTCTTATGATGGATGGCTTAGGGCTTTATATTAATGAAGAGCTCTTTGCCAAAGCAGGGGTCAACGAGCCGATTACTTGGGAAGACGTGCTTACCATCGTGCCCAGGCTTACGGTCAAGACGGACGCGAATATAACGACTTCAGCAATCGCTCTGGGCACCACGGGCAATGTGGAAAACTGGAGTGACATTTTGGGACTTATGATGCTTCAAAATGGCGCTAATCTTGTAGGGTTATCCGGTAAAGAAGCAGAGGAAACAATTTTATTTTATCGAAAATTTGCAGATCCGGTGGATCCTATGTATACCTGGAATGAGACGTTGGATAATAGTATCTATGCATTTGCGATCGGCAAAGTGGCGATGATCTTGGCGCCATCATGGCGCGCATTTGACATCAAGCAAATAAGTCCGGAACTTCGTTTCAAAATTGTACCGGTGCCACAGCTTCCCGGCAACACCGTAAGCTGGGCATCCTATTGGGTAGAGGGCGTTTCCAGTAAATCCAAGCTCCAGCCTCAAGCGTTTACGTTTCTCAAATATTTGACGAGCAGCGAGGTGGCAACCAGACTTTATTCGGAAGCCGCCAAGACCAGATTGTTTGGGGAGATCTATGCGCGCGCTGATTTAGGGAGTACGATTGAGGCAGATCCTTTTGCCGGAGCCTACACGAAGCAAGGAAAAACTGCCAAATCTTTCCCATTGGCGTCACGGACGTTTGACAACGGCTTGAACGATAAGCTTATCAAGTATTTGGAAGATGCGGTCAACAGTGTCGCTGCCGGATCGGCTCCAACCGCTGCCCTCATGACGGCAGCAAATGGCTTTCGTCAGGTTCTTAGTCAGTATGGATTGACGAGTAGTAGCGCCCCGCCTGCCTCCCAATGACTTCATGAAAATAACTATTCGTGATGCGTTGATCACGGCTATTTCTTATGCCGATATTTTTGACTACCCGTTGACAGAAGAAGAGCTGCAGACGTGGTTGCCGTTCATTCATAAATTTTCAAGGTACTACCTTGCGAGCCTGCAAGGTAGTACCTTGCGAAGCTGGCGGACGAGCGACGGTATCGCATACTATTCACTTCGTTTTATCAAAAGGCTTGTTGATATACGAAATAAGCGTCGATTTTTATCTCAAGATAAATGGGTTCGCGCCCGACGGGTAGCGGGACTATTGAGTTGGATTCCAACGATCAAACTTATTGGTGTTACCGGAGGACTGACGCGTTCTTACGCGAGAGCCCAGGATGATATCGATCTTTTTATTATTACTGCCCCGAGGACCATTTGGGTGACGCGCGCGATTTCGACAATTTTTCTTGATATGTTTCGACTACGACGCCGTCCCCAGGATCGAAGTGTCCAAAATCTCATGTGTCTGAATATGTTTATGAGTGAGGATGGCCTTGCATTACCGAACGGTGAGCGGGATCTGTTTGCGGCTCATGAAGTGCTCCTCATGACTCCTCTTTGGGAGCGGGATGAAATATATACAAAGTTTTTGTCCGCCAACCGATGGGCGAGGATATTTTTGCCGAATGCATGGGAGAAAAAAGTCAAAAGTCAAAAGTCAAAAGTCAAAAGGAAGACGAAAGATATGTTACGATTGGTAATCGTGATTTGGTTATTGAGATTTATGGATCCCTTCACGAGAACGTTGCAGCTTCGATATATGAGTAAACGCCGATCTACAGAGGTGGTCACTGATCATGTCATCCGGTTCCATCCGCGAGATGCGCGAGTCTGGATAAAGAAGAAGTTGGGAAGTCGGGTCGCTCGCTTTAATATACCCCTTGACAAGATTTTTTACGCGCGGTAAGATAGCAGTCACTTCATAAGACTGCCAGTGTAAACATGATGAGCACACGATGTTAGACGACATGATAAGCACATGATCACGTGTTCATCAAGTTTTTCAATCACGTGCTTATCCAAGAGCTTATAAACAGAATAAGGTATTACATTAAAGGAGGTTCAATATGGTCAAACAAAACATTCAACCGTTATTTGATAATGTTCTCATCAAGCCCCTCCAACAAGAAGACAGACTTCCCTCCGGCATAGTCCTCCCCGATAGCGCAAAAGAAAAACCTCAAGTGGGACTTGTCATGGCTGTTGGTCCGGGATCAAAATGCAGCTCGGATGATTCCGGCAAGACCAGCAAAGGAGATGATTGCTGTGGCGGCGGGAGCTGTTGTGGCAAATGTGCGATGGCTGTCAAAGTAGGACAGAAAGTGATGTACAAAAAATGGGGAGGCAATGAAGTAAAAGTGAATGGCGAAGATTGGATGATCGTCGAGCAAAAAGACATATTGGCGGTAGTTGAATAAAGGAGCCACGTAGTAGAATTTCGACACGCTTTTATTCTTTGCGTGAAAAGTAGATTACTTGGTTCATTATAGAAAAATTTATTAAAAGAAAGGAGATTGAGATTTCACCAGCGTACATACGCAAAGGTCGAAATTTCACTACCTGGTATGGCAAAACAACTCAAATTTTCTGAAGATGCACGACAGGCACTTATCCGAGGTGTGAACATCCTCGCAAAGGCCGTGGTCACGACACTTGGCCCGAAGGGCCGCAACGTCGCACTTGATAAAAAATGGGGTGCTCCCAACGTCGTCCATGACGGCGTAACGGTGGCCAAAGAGATTGAACTGGAGGATCCGTTTGAAAATATGGGCGCGCAGCTCGTCAAAGAGGCGGCCAGCAAAACAAACGATGTGGCAGGAGACGGGACGACCACGTCTACGCTTCTCACGCAGGCGATTGTCAATAAAGGTTTTAAAAACGTGACGGCAGGAGCCAATCCCATGATGCTCAAAATCGGGATGGAAAAAGCTGTAGAAGTCGTGATTAGTGAGATTAAAAAAATGGCCAAGACCGTCAAAGATGCTGATGTGGCGAAGGTTGCGACGATTTCAGCTCAAGACGATAAAATCGGGGCGATGATCGCCGAGGCACTCACAAAAGTGGGCAAAGACGGCGTCGTCACCGTGGAAGAGGGCAAGGGCCTCACCATGGAAATCGAGTACAAAGAGGGCATGGAGTTTGATAAGGGATACGCGAGCCCCTACTTCGTCACGATTGCCGAAAAAATGGAAGCAGAGATCAGTGATGCATACATTCTCATCACGGATAAAAAAATATCTGCAATCAGCGACCTTCTTCCATTTTTAGAAGGATTTATAAAAGTCAGCAAGAATCTGGTCATTATCGCTGATGAAATTGATGGCGAAGCCTTGGCGACATTAGTCGTCAACAAGCTGCGCGGCACATTTAATGTGCTTGCAGTCAAAGCCCCTGGATTTGGCGACCGCCGCAAGGCGATGCTTGATGATATCGCCACCCTCACCGGAGGCACGGTGATCAGCGATGATACAGGCCGGAAGTTTGAAAACGTCAAGGTCGAAGACTGCGGACGCGCCGATAAGGTCTGGGCGGACAAAGATAATTGCAGAATCATCGGCGGCAAAGGCGCCAAAGCTGCATTGCAAGCCAGAATTGCAATGATCAGACGCGAAATGGATGCTTCTACGAGCGATTTTGATCGCGAGAAGCTTCAGGAGCGTTTGGCGAAGCTTGCCGGAGGAGTGGCCGTCATTAACGTCGGGGCCGCTACGGAAATTGAGCTGAAAGACAAAAAGGAGCGCGTCAATGACGCAGTTGCCGCGACCAAAGCTGCTCTTGAGGAGGGCATCGTCCCCGGCGGCGGTGTGACGCTTCTGCGGGCGCGGATGAGTTTGCCGAAGTTCCGCGATAGCCTGACGAGCGAAGATGAAAAGGTCGGCGTGGACATCCTGTATAGCGCGTTGGGTGAACCCACGCGGTGGATTGCCAAAAACGCCGGCGCTGATGATGGCTGGGTCGTCAAGACGGTAGAAGAGAGTAAAATTGCGGATTTTGGTTTCAACGCCATGACGATGCAGTTCGGATCAATGCTTTTAGCAGGAATCTTGGATCCTGCGAAAGTCACCCGGACAGCCGTACAAAATGCGGTCAGCGTTGGCATGATGATTCTCACGACCGAGGCGCTCATTACTGATCTTCCGGAGAAGAAGGAAGCTGCGGGAGGTATGCCACCCGGAGGTATGGGTGGAATGGGCGGCATGGGTGGGATGGACTACTAACAATTAACAAAGTAACAAAATAACAAATTAACTCAAGAGTCCCGCGTCAAACGCGGGGCTTTTGGTATACTATGGCCATGCTTGTCGTAATAGATAAATCAGTAACCCCTGATCAAATTCAGCAAATGGCACAAGACTATGTAGGCTATATTAAATTTGTTGTTGATATTGATAAAAAGATTTTGACTGGAGGCGGCGAACGGCACGTGGAGGGAGAGCAAAAGTTGTTGGAATTGGGCTCCAAGCAAGAAGATCTTTGGGGAGGCGGGTTAGATTGGGAGACGAAGGAAATTGACTATAATTCCATGATCAACATCCGACCTTCGCAGGATAATCCGAGTCGGGATGTGTTGTCACCGAGTATAAGAAAACAAATAGATACTATAGTTGGCCAATTATTTGGATTATGAGAGATGTGGCTATCATGGACATTGCGATGAACCTTGGCCGTATCGGCAATTGGGCGGCCGATGATTTTGACGGGAAAGAGAAACGGATCAACATGTTTCTTGAGCAAACAAACAACTATTTATCCGGCTTGGATATAACCGCGTATCCTGAATCCACACAACACGCACTTACCCGATTTTCTCAAGCATTTCATTCGCTTCGCACGCAAACACCCAGTGCACCCGATGAACAACTTCAGTGGGCGGAAGCAATGCTTACCTGGAGCAATATCCTGACGCATAAAGCCAAAATCAATCTATCATGAAACAGTTTTATCTTACTGAAAACGTCACGAAAGACAAGCTTGTTCATCAGGGGCTATTTTATCAACCAAAAAAGAAATCAAAAAGGGCGATGCTGTTCGTCCATGGGTTGACGGGGACGTTTTATAATCACGTGAAGCTTTTTGAGTTGTTTGCGTCTGCCTGTGAAAATAGTGGGATAGGGTTTGCCGCATTTAATAACCGCGGCCATGATATCGTGACGGGGATTAGGAAAATTGATCCGAAGGAACCAAAGGGGTATACGAAGGTGAACGGTGGGGCGGGGTATGAGCGGTTTGAAGATTGTGTCTATGACATCGATGCCGGGATTTCATTTTTAGTAAAACAGGGATATTCAGAGATTATTCTGGCTGGTCATAGCACCGGGGCGAATAAGGTGTGCTATTATGGCGGGACTAAAAAAGATGCCAGAGTAGCAGGGATTATCCTATTGTCTCCGGTAAGTGATCGGCTGGATCCGGCGCTTGATAAAAAAACGATTGATAAACAACTTTTGGAGATGAAAAAGAAAATTGAGGAAGGACGAGGGGATGAACTTCTTTCAGGCGTCCATGTGTTTCCGATGACCCCACGGCGTTTTGTGAGCCTCTACTCGCCGCGTTCGTCGGAGGATACGTTTGATTACGGCGACACAAAACCAACATTAACATATTTTTCCGCGATACACGCGCCACTCCTCCTTCTGATTGGCTCTCTAGATGAATACCTTGATCGCCCGGTGAAAAAATTTCTTGACGTATTTGATCAATATGCCCGATCGAAAAACTATAAAAGCATCATCATTCCCGGCGCGCTCCATGGATTTAATGGAAAAGAAAATATAGCGGTGGATGCGATGTTCCGTTGGGTGAGGGGAATTTAAATATGGCTGAAGAAATACGAGTAAAAATAAAAAACAAGAAGGGACTTCTTTTGGTCGGGGTGCTTCATGTGCCGGCAGGGGAGGGGAAACGCCCGGCAGTTATTACTCTTCACGGATTTACCGGGTATAAAGAAGAAAAAAATAGTGTTTCTCTTGCCCGAGAGTTATCAGAGCGAGGATTTATGGTCATCCGGTTTGATTGCTCGGGGAGCGGGGAGAGCGAAGGAACAATGAAGGATGACTATCGGATGACGAATTATATATCTGATATTGATAGTGTCTACCAATTTATTTATAACCACCCGAGGGTAGATGCCAAGCGTATCGGCGTATGGGGCCATAGCATGGGGGCTATGCTCGCTGTTATTTTTGGCAGTAAACATCCGGAATTAAAAGCGATTTGTGCGGTTTCTCCTCCGAAGCAGATGGGGACCACTGATTGGCTTGCGCAGTTTCTGGACGATTGGAAACGAACGGGTTGGTTTACGAAAGTCAGCACCAGTGGACACGGCGAAAGTCGGGTGCCCTGGGCATTTATGGAGGACGCGGCGCAATATAATACGCTTGATTACGCGGGCGACGTACGAAGTCCGCTTATGGTGATTTTAGGTCTCGCAGAAGACACGGTGCCGCCGGAACACACAAGAGAAATATTTCGGAAGGCCGATGAGCCCAAGGAGTTGGTGGAAATACCCGGCATGAGTCATAATTATAAAAAGTTTCCGAAGTATACTCGACGAGTGAACGATACGGTCATTCCGTTTTTTGAAAAGTACTTGAAATAATGTGAGGACAACATAATGCATGAATACTATCGCGATCCGCAAGGGAGTTGAAAAAGATATTCCCACATATATCAGACTTCAGAAAAATGACGGTTTTCCCCATCAATACTATTTGATACCGAAACGGGTTAAGCAGTTATTTGATCGTGGCGAGCAATTTTTTATCGCGAGTATTGATCAAATCCCGGTCGGGTTTTCCTCTGTTGATTTTGAGATACGGGCTCAAGCGCATTTTTTGTGTGTTGATAAAAGGTTTACAAGAAAAGGAGTTGGCAGCATGCTCATGAATGCACTTGTTCACGAAGCAAAGGCTCGGGGATACACCCATATGTCTTCCTATGTTGAGGCAGATTCATTAAAGGAGTTTTTTTTGAAAAAACATGGATTTGTACAGGTAGGATATTATAAAAATAGATACGGTACCGGAAAAGATGCGACGATTTGGGAAGTAGATTTATCTCTAATCAAAGAGAAATAAACGGAGTAAAATATTCGCCGGTGGGGACCATGGAATTATTGATGCCCCCCGACCTATGAGTGAGGAATTTTTGAAAGAAGTGATAGAATGGTTCACACAGACACTGTGAACGATATCGTAATAACTCCAGCAAAACTTGATGATATAGATACCCTTTTTCGGTGGGGAGAGGAGAATTGGGAGCTGTGGGGGGATGATAAGTACAAATGGTTTTCTAAAGCCTCGCTGACTAAGTGGTTGAAGGACCCGAAGGACGACGTTTTGTTGGTCGCGAGAAAAAGCGGTATCCCCATAGGGATGTTTATGGTGCTCACGCTTCGTGATTGGGCGTTTGGCGTTGGGTTATTTATACAAAAAGAATACCGTCGGCTTGGACTTGCAAAGCGACTGCTTGATGAGGCGACGCGGAGATTGAAAGAAAAAGGTGTAGAAAGTATGATACTGTTGGTTGATACGAAAAACGAAGCAGGGATAGCATTTTATAAAAGAGAAAAGTTTTACCAGGGTTACCCATTTTTCATGATGACGAAAGTATTATAAAGGGAGTAAAAATGAATAAAATTGTTTCGACCAATCCAGCAAAGAATTACAAAGTATTAGGTTCTATCGATGTATCTTCATCAAATGAGATCAAAGCTAACGTCATCAAGGCGCGTGCTGCAGCTGTTGGATGGAAGTTGTTGGGTGTTAATAAACGCTGTAAATTATTACAGCCTCTTTATCAGCAATTTTTGAAACGTAAAAATGAAATAGCATTACTCGTGATGAGGGAAATCGGAAAACCCATCACTGAAGCAAAAAGCGATTTAGATTGGGACGATGGATACTTTCAGGATTTTTTTGACCTCGGAGCAACATATTTAGAGGATGAGATTTCATATCAAAATAACGGGAAAACACATAGGATTATCTTTGAGCCCTTAGGAGTCGCTGCGGTCATCGTTCCCTGGAACTATCCGTTTGGCAATTTTTTGTGGGGTGTAATTCCCAATCTTATTGCAGGCAATACCGTAGTTTTTAAACACTCTGAGGAGTGTCCCTTGATGGGGAAGTTGATTGACGAGATGATGGATTCCCTTCATTTGCCGGAGGGAATTTTTTCCCAAATATATGGAGATGGTAAAGTTGGGGAGCAGTTGGTCAATAGCGACATTGACCTCATCTGGTTTACCGGAAGTACTGGTGTGGGAAAGAAGTTGTATGAAATAGCAGGAAAGAAGTTTATAAAAGGGATTATGGAGCTCGGAGGATCAAATCCGGCTATTGTTTTTGATGATGTAGACATCGACACCATCATCGGGACATTGTACACAGGCAGGTTTATGAACTGCGGGCAAGTATGTGACGCGACAAAACGTCTTATTGTCCATGAGTCGTTATTTCAACGTATCGTTGAGAAGCTAAAGACACGAATAGCATCAGTCAAGATCGGCGATCCGGAAGACGAGGTTACGGAGTTAGGGAGCTTAGTGGCAAAACGGCAACTTGAACTGTTGGAAGGACAAGTTGCAGATGCCGTACGCAAAGGCGCGCACGTTGTCATTGGAGGAAAGCGGCCGGAAGGCTTGAAAGGAGCATACTACCTGCCTACCATCCTCACCAATGTCAAACGGACGATGCGCGTATGGAAAGAGGAAGTCTTTGGACCGGTGCTTCCTGTTGTTACGTTTCAGACGGAAGAGGAGGCGGTTATGTTGGCTAACGACACACCGTATGGGCTTGGGGCACAAGTATTTTCCAAAGACGTTGATCGGGCTATCCGAATAGCCAATAAAATCAATGCCGGTTGTGTCGATGTTAATGGGGGAAATCATTGGCAGCCATGCACGCCGTTTGGCGGATATAAGGGGTCAGGCAAAGGGAGGGAACATGGAAAACATGGATTCCAGGAACTTTGTCAGATAAAAGTGATTGCGTTGGGATAGGGTAGATATGAAACTCAAAGATAAAGTCGCTATCATTACAGGTTCTTCCCGCGGGATCGGGCGCGCGACGGCTATATTGTTTTCTCAAGAAGGAGCAAAGGTTGTCATCAACTACGTCAAGGAAAAGAAAAAAGCGGATGAAGTAGAAAAAATTATCGGAAAGAAAAATTGTCTGGTTGTCCAGGCGGATGTGGCGACGGAAGATGGGGTCAAGAAGTTAGTCGGGGAAACGATGAAGCGGTTCGGGCGGATTGATATATTAGTGAACAACGCGGGGGTGATAGGAGAACGTGGATGGAAAACGGGGATCGAAGCGTGGCGGAAAACTTTGGATGTAAATCTCACATCGGCGTGGCTCATGACCAAAGAAGTTACGCCTATTATAGAGAAACAGGGGAGCGGATCTATCGTCAATCTCGCCTCCACGGTGGGCCTACTCGGCGTTGCTCCAATTCTCGCGTACTCCTGCGCGAAGGGAGGACTCGTCTCGATGACCAAAGCATTTGCCAAGGAACTGGCTCCTACGATACGGGTAAACGCAGTAGCACCGAGTAACGTCATGACGGATATGACCAAAAGTGCCGGACCCGACCTTATCGAATTTTTCCGGCAGGAAACACCACTCAAGCGCATTGCGGCTCCCGAAGAACTCGCAAAGGCAATTTTATTCCTGGCCTCTGATGATGCAAGTTACGTGACCGGCCATACGCTCGTCGTGGATGGGGGATATAGTTTGAAATAACCATGACACACCAAGAGTTTTCTACGTGGGTTGAGCGTTTAGGGAAAGCGTGGGTCATGCGGGATCCAGATATGGCGGCGGGTCTGTGCGCCGAGAACGTGTTGTATTATGAAGACCCTTTTGCAGAGCCGTTAGAAGGACGTACGGCTGTGCGAGAAATTTGGGAAGAAGTTCCAAAAACCCAAAAAGATATTCGATTTACCTTTGACATAATGGCCGTTCATGGTCAGATGGGTATCGCTCATTGGTCCGCGTCTTATACGAAGATTTCCAGCGGAAAGAGGGTACCACTAGATGGTGTGTTCGTGGTGACTTTGGATGAAAAAGGATTATGCAGCGAGTTCCGTATGTGGTGGAATAGTAAGTCCTAAGACGATATCCCCGTTAAGGAATTATTGAAGGTATGGTTGGCAGGGCATCCATCGGATTGACGGGCGTGCCGTCCTGGTAGATCTCCAGATGGAGATGGTTACCCGTCGACCAGCCGGTCGAGCCCACTTCCCCGAGCACGGTATTTTTGTCTACTGATTGTCCTTCTTTGACTTCGACTTTGGACAAATGGGCATAGAGGGACTTGGCGCCTTTGTCATGCTCGATAAGCATGTGTTTTCCATAGCCAAAAGGATTGGATTCAACCTTCACAACTTTGCCTTCAGCAATGGATTTGATGGGCGTGCCCTTTGGGTCAGTGAGATCCAGGCCCGGATGTCCAGAGGAAAAGCGTGAAGTGAGGCCAAAACGGGAAAGCGGCCATTGGAAACGTGCTATAGTCGGTACTATCTCGACGATAGTCTCCGTTGTCTCGCGCATGACTTCAAACTCTGATGAGACAGCGTTAGTTTGCGGCACGATAATAGCTGCGACAAACGCAAAGCTGGCCAGATTGACGCCCATAATTTGTCGCATATGGAGCTTCTCTATGTGCTTGCGGAGAAACCCCGGTTTATGGATCGGGCTTCTGTCGTATCGTTGTTTGATCAGATGAAAGAGATTTTTCATATAGGTATATCCGCCGCCGTTTCCTTAGAGCCTTGCCAGCCATCAAAAAGCCACTCCCTTTTGGAGTGGCACAAGAAGACAATAATAGCATAAATACGCTCTAAAGTCAAATTACACAAAAGTTGTCCTCTGTTGCGTCCCTGTGCTATGATTGTGGGTACATGAAGCGAAAAATCGGATTTTTTATTGGTGTCGTTGCCGTCATTCTTCTCGTGTTAGGGGTCGTAAAGCTCGTCGGGGGTGCGAAACCGAAAGATGGCGCTCTGACAGTCCAAAGTAACCCACCCGCAAGTGTATTTTTGGATAATAAACATATTGGGAGGACGCCGGTAACCAAATATGCGGTCGCCCCTGGCGACTACACGATCCGTATCGTACCGGAAGGCACCGTGGCGCCACTGGCATCCTGGCAGGAAAGCGTGAAAATAGCCTCAGATATATTGACGTATGTGAACATCGTTCCGGCAGAATCCGAGTTTGCCACAGCGGTGGAAACCATATGGCTTGAAAAAATTTCGAGCAAAAACTCGGAGGTGAACGTCGTAACCAATCCCGATGGCGCGACGATATCGCTTGACGGGACAACCAAAGGTATCACGCCAATTTCGATTCCTAACGTATCTGCGGGCGACCACAGCCTTGCGCTTGCCTCTCCCGGGTTTTTAGCCAGAAGTCTGAAGATAAAAACTACTGCCGGTTACAAATTGTCGGCAGTGGTTAAACTCGCCTTATCCGGCTCTCCACAGGAGGCGTCGCCCTCTCCGACGCCAGCCGCAGGCACACCAGCGCCAACCGGTAAAACGACCCCCACACCCACAAAGGCAACATCATCGACGGATCCGATTAAGCCATTCGTGACCATCAAAGATACGCCGACCGGGTTTCTCCGAGTCCGAATGGAGCCGACGACATCCGCTACAGAAGCTGCCCAAGTCAAACCCAGCGAGAAATTCTCTATATTGGACTCCAAGCAAGATGCGAAAGGAACGACGTGGTATCAGATCGCCTACGATAGTACGAATAAAGGGTGGGTTTCCGGGCAGTACGTCACAAAGACGGAATAAAATAATCCGACCAATCCAGACCAATAACCCAATCCGACCAATGAATGATGCAATGGAGTAAATGATTTAATCATTTATTACATTTGTTTTTCATTGATTGGTCAAATTGGTAAATTAGTCGGATTGAAACATTGGCACTTTACCCTCCAATCCCATACACGACCACGAGGACCATCCCTACCCAGAGGATGACGGTCGTTAGAAGCGGGAGGTCGCTGGTCAAAATCTTTTCCGGAGATTCCCCTTTTCCTTCGTAAATAAGCTGCATGTAGCGCATGATGCCATACAGCACAAATGGGATCGTGATCATCATCCATTTTCGACCGGGGAGATCGGAAAAAAACTCCGTATAGTTGCGCAAAAAAAATCCTTCGCTATACGGTCTGGCGAGAAATGTAAAAAACGCGTAGGTGAGAAAGGTCGAGTTGGCAAACATGGCGGTGTAGGTGTCCAGAAGTTTCTCCGAATAGTGGGAGAGGCTTGCACGCGTATCGCGGGGAAGCACTCCTTCGTAGCTCTGAATGAGTGTGAGTTCAGCACGTCGTTTTCCTACCGCCAAAAATAAAGCGAGAGAAAGTGCGGCAAGCGCAAGCCAAATGGATATGTGGTAGCCGGTGGCTGCCTCACCAGCGTAAACGCGCAGAATATAGGCCATGGTGATCGTAAGGATATCTATCACCGTATACCGTTTGAGAAATAATGAATATCCGTATTGTACGGCTAAAAATACGATCGCGAAGATAAAAAAGAGATGCCCGATTTGGTTGCTTATCAGTAGTCCGGCCGCCGCAAGAATAAAAGACGTGAGACCCGCATATCGCAGAGGCAGGGTCCCGCTTGCAATGGGCCGGAATTTTTTAAATGGGTGCTTCCGGTCCTTGGGCGCATCAAGAATATCATTAAAGATATAATTGGAGGAGGACAATAAACAAAAAGCAATAAATGCTTGGACGGAACGCCATAACAAATCGCCGTTAAATAGCTGTCCGGTAAAAAGGATAGTGGTAAAAATGGCGAAGTTCTTTAGCCACTGTCGGGGTCGGGCGGATTTAAAAAGTGCGAGAAGATGTTGACCCATGCAATAAATCCTCCTATAGAGACAGCAACCAGTATGAACGTAAAAAGTTTTTGTTGACTATTGACGGAGAGAGCGATCCACCCCAGTATAGCCGACACCCCCCAGTAAAACAAGGCAATTCTTCTTTTGCCCCACCCCAGGTCAAGGAGCCGGTGATGGAGATGCCCGCGATCTGCCCATACGGGTGATTTCCCTTTTCCTAAGCGTCGGATCAGGGTATAGGCGGCATCGATCGTAGGTACACCAAGAACCAAGATGGCGGTACCGAGTTTACCGAAGGAAAGGATGCCTAAGATGGCGAGGAGAAAACCAGCGAGTGTTTTACCACTATACCCCGGCATGATTTTTTGGGGATAGATGTTCCATGGGAGAAACCCGAGAAAGGCGCCTGCGACAAGAAAGGCAAGAACGGTAACGTAAAGTTGTGAGGTGTCAACAGCGCTGTACCGGAGGGACAAAAGACCAATGACGAACGCACTGATGGCCACAAATCCCGGCATCTGACCGTCTACACCAGCTGACCATCCAATGATATTCATGGTCCAGAGAATCCAGACAAAAGCCAGCAGATCAGCCCAAATCAAAATGGAATGCGAACCAAAGAGTTCAAACGATACCCGCCACAAATCCAGCCGGATGATGCCACCGGTGATGGGATTAGTGATATAGGGGATGCCTGCTCCGGCGCCAATCACGATAAGTGCTGCAATCACATTCGTTGCGAGCCGCAAGTAGGGGCTTACGTCTCCTTTATCGTCGATGAGACCGACGAGCGTGAGAAGAGAGGCTGCGATAATGATACCAATGATGAGTTTAGACAGCGGTAGAAACAATAAGATCGCAGTGATGGTGCCTAGATAAATAGCCAAGCCGCCAGCCCGTGGGATGATGCCGGTGTGGGTGTGAGCGGGATGAGGGCGCTTCGCAGAATCGTCAACCAAGCCCCACCGGATAGCAAGACGGCGCACGATCGGTGTCGCCAGAAGCGTAATGCAAAGAGCGGTCAGAAACGCCGGAAATGTTTGCAACATTATTGTTACGATACGAGAAAAAGAATTTTTGTCAGTGTCACAAGGGAGAGAATCGAAACGAGGAGTGCAGTAATCGCAAGGATTTGCGTAAAGATCAACATCTCACGGGTAATAAAACGTGCGACTATAGTATTGACCATGAGGATAATGAACGATCCGGCAGGGAGAAGGGCGAGCCAGAGCGGGTGAGCCAGCCGGTCGGTGCCCCATGGTTTCCCATACCAGAGAGGAACAAGCGGCGGAAGAAAGTTATAGCGCCAAAAAAGAAGTATTGCGGAGATTGTGATACCGGCGAGAGCTAGTTTTCGGCATATGGAAATAACCCAGTTATCTTGATTTTCTTCCCACAGTGTGTGGATGTTTTGCTTGAGGAGTGGTAAAAGGGGAAAACGTTGCATCATAGTTAGTCAGCGTTTTTGTGCAATAGCAACGGATGCCCGGTAGGCGATAGAATATGATCCGTCTTCGGCCACTAAGAACGCCCGCGTTGGATAAAGGGGAAAATCAGCCACCATTTGATCGGGAGAGACCAACACTCCGCCGACGTACCAGGGAAAAGGAATGTTCTGTGGGTTGTAGAGAAACACCCGAGATGGGTCATTGCTATAGTATATCGTTTCAAAAAAAATCAATGGGCTTTGAGCAAGAATGATGTCACCATTTTTTTTCAGCGTGTTCACTTCCTGTATTGTCGCTCGAATATCGAGCTTCGCGTGTTGGGAAGGATACCAGACATTAAATGCTAAAGCACCAAGCACCAAACACCAAGCACCAAGCTTTTGGAGTGTGTGATTTCTGATGGCCTCTAGAGCGAATGCGACAAGAAAAATTTCTGCAACGGTCACACCTATGAGGTATCGGTTCACAAATAAAGGTTTGACAAAGGATACGCCGATGACGATGGCAAGCGGAACAAAGATGCTAAATAAGAAAATGGTATTACGGGCTCTGGTAGCTTTATGGTATATCGCAAAGGAAAATGCCACCAGGAGGATAAGCGAGAGGTTGGCGGTAAGCCCCCAGAGGTGCCACGGCGTCCCTTCATACCCCAGGTACATATTGCCCAGAACTGACCTCACGAGATTCACGTTTACCGGAAAATACCAGGATTGTTTCAGTGTTGCGGCTTCACGGATGACCCGTATGAGCCAGGGCAGCATGCTTGAAACGACCAAGACGGAGCTTGCGACCATGGGTTCGCGGATCAGTACCAAAGGTTTGGTAAGCTTGCCCCGGTGGAGGGCAAGCCAGTGAAGTGTTTGGGCCGCAAAGAAAAATAAGAAGTACGTATGGGTATAAAATCCAAGGATGGTCGCCAAAACCCATATGCGCCATCGTGACTGACTATAGGCAAAGAGTGAAAGTACGGCAAAGAATGTGTACCAGCCGTATGTACGGATTTCAAATGCGTAGTAGATGAGCATGGGATTGGTGAAAAAGAGGATGGGTGTGACCCACGAGAGCCAGTGTTTGTGAAACAATTTTTCGCTCCAAAAAATGACCACGATGGTGGCCAGAGTAAACCCGAGAAGTGACAAACTTCTGATGGCAATTTCGCTTGTCCCGAATACGCGTATCCAATAGTGCAGGAGGAGATAATAGACGGGTGGCTCAAAGGTGAGGTTTTGGATGATGAAGGAAACGGGTTTTTGGGCGACCAATATGGAGAATGCCTCATCCCTCCAGATACTCTGGGTGAAGTAGAGAAGAGGAGAGTGTTGGATGAGCCAAGTTAGCATAAAGTACGGGACGTACGAAAAGTACAGGAAGTACGGGAAGGTTTACGTTTTGCCTCCCGTACCTTTCATACATCCTGTACATCCCGTACTTTCATTATACCTTTTCCGTCACGCGATACTCCAGTCGTTTTCCAAGCATAAGGCGGGTATGGGCATCTAATCCCGGAAGTGCCGCCAAAAAGAACGAAACGACGGGCAGAGTAAACCATTGGAGGTAGAGAAACGGGAGTTTCCAAGACGCGAATTCTTTTGGCCGGGGAGGCTTCACCCGGAGATCTATGATGATGACCACGAGGAGAAATACCGCAGAGAGAGTGAGGATGCCGGAGGAAATTTGAGCGAGATTATGTCCTAACACCGTCCGGCTGAAAGCGGGATTAAGGATTGGCGGGATAGCGCTTCCCAGGGTTAAGATAAACCAGTTGGATGGCCAGAAAATATGATGTTCCAGAAGAAATAGAAGCCGCCGCAAGCGATCAGATAGGGATATCTGACCGTTGAGGAAGACTCCCCGGATGACGTAAGGGATATCGGAGACGCCCCATGCCCAGCGTTTAGACTGTTCATATTGATTGACGAGAGATCCGATAAAGGTCCGGCTTTCCGCAGCGTCAACGAGCACGGGTAAAAATATGCCACGGGTGGATACCTTTTCTCCCAGGGCGAAGTATACTTTAAAAAATAAGTGATAATCTTCCGGGATGACATCCACATCCCAGTAGCCTACCCGGACTGCCGTGGCAAGGGGGAGTGAGTAGGTAGAGAAGTTGATAAATCTGCTTTGCTGTGAGAGTAGCGCTAGGTTCCAAATGCTTCCCAAGGTATTCAGTACGCGGGTGGGTAGCGGGATGCGCCAGATATTAGAATAAAAAAGGATCGCGCCTTGGTAAAAATGAAATTCCCGGTCCGGGTCAGTGAGAAATTGACACGTGAGAGCCGAGAAATATTTAGGATGGAGAAGCGCATCCGCATCACATGAGGTTACGGTGGCTTGATCTACGGTGATATGCCAACCTTTGAGAGCAGCGACTAATTGTCTCGCGGCCCACGCCATATTGCTGGATTTTCCGGCTACTTCACCATGATGGAGGATATGCCGCGTAACGAGGAAGTGTCCGAATTGATTGCTAAATTCCTGTTTGAGAAGCGTGCCAGTATCCCGCGCATTCGGATCTTTATCTTCCGTGGCAAGCACCACAATTAATCGTTTGAGTGGGAAGTCCTGCTTCGCGAGATTTTCGAGTGTCCGGCGCAAAATATGGATAGGTTCGTTGTATTGGGGGATAATGATGGCGTGATAAAGCCTCGGAAAGCCCGGGGTTTTTATGGCTTGCGAGTACCAATCAAGCTTTATGTGGGCTTGAAGGGTTATGAAGGATTGGATGGCGTGGAGGGCCAGCGTAAATGATTTATAAAGCCAGTATACGTCAAACGTGATAATGAGGTAGGCGACCATTGCCGGGTGGGCGAATGATAGCCACAGGGGCATGGTAATAAGGAGCCAGCTCGTACCCGGCACGAGAATTTCGAGCATACGACGTGTTTTATTGGGGTATCGCGTAAAGAGTTGGCGCATACAGTCAATCTAAATTATACCACGGATTGTACTTAACGGAGGTTTGGGAAGCCGATTCTATCGGCTTTGTGGTAGATGAAGTAGTAAAAGAACGCGGAAAAACTTCTCGAAACAAGCTGCCAGAACCCTTCGTTACCCCGCCTTCCAGAGGCAACGACGAAAAAATTTTGACTGAAGATTATGCGCCCCGTGGACATGACGCGCCGGGCAATTTCGATATCTTCGGCTATTTTGAAATCCTCCGGAAATCCCCCTGCGGCAAGGGCGTTTTTGCGGTAAAACGCCATGTTTTGGCCGGTGGCGAAAGGGATTTTGAATATCGCATAGGTGAGGGTATTTGCAAACGGTTGGATGATATTGATATAGAACCGATACCACCATGGGCCGTCGGGTACGCGGAATCCTCCGAATACGCCCACAACATGATTTTTTTCCATGTGGCCCAGTATTGTGGAAAGCCAGTTGGTGGGAAGAATCGCATCAGCATCCGTGTATGCCACGATATCACCCGCTGCTGCTTTTAGTCCTTTATTTCTGCTGTAGCCTATGGAGCGCCGGTCAACCGTGACGATTTTGGCGTCATATGATTTGGCAATTTGGGCAGTTTTGTCCTCGGATTGTGCATCAATGACGATGATTTCATCCGGCTGCCGGTCAAGGGCCTTGACGGAGGCTAGGGTCTTCGGAAGATATTTTTCTTCGTTTAAGGCCGGGATGATGAGCGTGACGGTCATAGGAGTTTATACTAGGATACTCGGATACTAGGAAATTTGGAAGAGGGCATGCGCATTGGCTGTCGTTGCTTCCTCAATTGCTTTGACTGAAATACCATGAAGCCGGGCGATTTGATCCGCGATCAGCGGAATGTATTTGGGTTCGTTTCGTGTCCCGCGATGGGGGGCGGGAGTGAGATACGGCGAGTCCGTTTCCAATAGGATCATGGAAAGGGGAATGGAAGGGATGATGGACTGGAGATGTTTGGAGTAGGTGACATTGCCGTCAAATCCTATAAAAAAGCCCCGTTCTCGTGCTTGGCGCACTTCCTGTAATCCCCCGGAAAAGCAATGGATGACCCCTCGCAAATCCTCGGGGTAAACCCCCTGCGTTGGTTTAAAAACGCTATCGATAACTTCAAAAAAGTCATCAAATCCATCGCGGCAATGAAAAATAACGGGGAGGTCATATTTCAGTGCGAGTTCAAGTTGATCGGCGAAGAGCCGCTTCTGTTTATCTTTTTTCCCAAGGGCTTCCTCCCCAACATATTGATGATAATCCAGTCCGCATTCGCCCATGGCAACAATACTTCGTGACACGTGATACGTGACACGTGACACGGTTGAATGGCTTTGTGGTTGTGACTGGTGAAGTCCGTCACGGATAATTTTATCAAGCTGTGAGACATCGGGGTCATGTTGTGCTTCGTACGGGTGGATGCCCACCGCGGCAAAGATGACCCCCGCGTGTTTGCAGGCCAGATTGACGGCTTGGAGTGAAGAAAACAGATCAACGCCGGGATTAATAAATTGTTTAACACCCGCCTTTTTTGCGTTGCCGATGACCATCGCTTGGTCAGCGTCATATTGGGGGAAATTTAAATGACAGTGAGTGTCGATATACATATTGGTTTTATAAGGTAGTACCTTGCAGTACTGCAAGGTACTACCTTGAGAAATTAAGTCAAACGTGGAAATAACGGTGGTTGGGATTGAATCGTTGGTCTCGTAAATTGGGCGAGGATTTTTTCGGCGGTGTCCGGGAGAAATGGCTGGAGGAGGGTTGCGATTTCTACGATTTGTTGTATGGATTTCTCAAGAACCTCATGAAGTACATCGCCGGTAAGCTTCCATGGTTCGTTTTCGTCGATGTGTTTGTCTGCGGCTTTGACTTTATCCCATACGTACGCCAACGCATCATTAAAACGATATTCCTCAAGCGCCTTTTGATAAGCTCCTTTGTTTATTTGCTGATAGCTGACCCGCTTCGCCGGAGCTCCCGCGAGGCGAGTAGCTGATAGCTGAAAGCTCAGTCCCTGTGCAAGTTTTCCAACCCTCGCCACTAAATTCCCCAGGCCATTGGCAAGATCAGCATTATATGTTTTTTTAAATTCTTCTTCGGAGAAGTCTCCATCGTTGAAGGGTGAGAACTTTGCGAGGAAGTAGTACCGTAATGGATCTACCCCGTATTTTTTGATAAGCATCACGGGGTCAATGACATTGCCTAACGTCTTACTCATCTTTTGTCCGTTGACGGTGAAGTATTCATGGACGAAGATATTTTTTGGCAGTTCAAGGCCTGCAGACAAAAGAAAGGCCGGCCAATAGATCGCATGAAATCGGGTAATGCCTTTGCCGATGGCGTGGATATCCGCTGGCCACCACTTCTTGTAGGTTTTTTCATCCCATCCAAATCCGACGCCGCTTTGATAAATGTTGAGCGCATCAAACCATACGTATATCCGTTGCGTCGGGTCTCCCGGTACCGGTACGCCCCAGTTTTTGGCGCGCTCATTGGAGCGGGAAATGCTGATGTCATTTAAGCCCCGTTCCAGAAATGCTACGACCTCATTTTTCCGTTTTTCGGGGACGATATGTAATTGACCGCTTTGAATTTTTTCCTTGATTTGTTGTTCATATTTACTTAACCGGAAGAACCAATTTTTTTCTTTAACCGTCTGTAGGGGTTTCCCGGGATGCTCAAAGCATTCGCCTTGATCATTGAGCTCCTCGCGCTCATAGAATGTTTCGCACCCGACACAGTAGAGTCCTTCATACGTTTTTTGATAAATATCGTCGTTTTTGGCACAGAGCTCCCAGAGTTTTTTGCTGGACGGGAAATGATGCGCATGGTCGCTTCCTTTTTGCCATACGTCATATGTTGCGTTGAGCTGAATGGTGAGTTCTTCAAAAAGTTTATTATTTTTATCGACAAACTCCTGAACGGGCGACCCCGCTTTTTCGGCTGCCTGTACGTTTTTGAGTGCATTTTCGTCGCCGCCACATAGGGTCAGTACCTCATCACCGACCAGTTTGTGGTAGCGGGCGATGCAATTCGTCTGTACGAACTCAAGGGCGTGTCCAATGTGCGGAGCCGCATTGACATAGGGGATGGCGCTGGTGATATAAAACTTTTTTGTCATGTTGACCTTGAGTTTACCGCTTCCGGAGCAGTAACTCAACCGAGAGGAGGGAAGCAATGAGAAGGATCGGATATATGATCTCTCGAAGGCCGAAAAATCGCAGCGTAAGGAGAATGAGAAGCCCTCCGGTGATCAAAAAAATGTGCCGTGCAGCATCTATGAAATAAAGAAGAAGACTGATGATGATCGCGGTAATAAGGATAAAAAATAATAGCATTACCTGCCATGAATCCGGAGCGTGCAGATTAATAAACCAAGCAAGTGCGCTGATGCCTGAAATGCCAACAAAGAGCCACCAGACGGATCGGTAAGGTTGAAACATACCAGGTAGTGAAAATTCGACCTTTGTGTTACGCGGTCGAATACTAAAACCTCCAATAACGAATATAGTTTATATCGGTTTAGACCATTACTACTTTATGACGAGAATATGCCATAGTCGAATTTCTACTACCTGGCATACAGTTTCATTGTAGGATGTTTTATGCAGGTGATACAATGCTCGTGCACTATGCAACCGGATTTTCTCATCCTCATTGTCATTATTATAATCGGATTTATTGTGCTTGGGTGGCTCGTGAAAGGTGGGCTAGACAAGCTTGGAAGCAAAAAAGAAGATACGACGATGACAGAGTGGCTCAAGAGTATGCAGGCCTCCGTCGAGCATACGAACAAGACGCTTAATGAAGCCATGCGGGGGCAAACCGGAGATGTATCGAAAATATTGCAGGAGAATGCCAAACAACTCAATGAACGCCTGGATACCGCCGCACGCGTAATCGGAGATCTTAAAAAAAATCTTGGTGAAATGAGCGAAGTTGGCCGCGGTATCCGTTCACTTCAGGAATTCCTCCAGTCGCCGAAACTGCGGGGCAACATCGGCGAGCAGGTCCTCACGGATATGATCGGACAGACGTTTCCGAAAAATTCTTTTCACTTGCAGTATTCCTTCAAGTCCGGTATGAAAGTCGACGCAGTTCTCAAGACTGACGCGGGCCTTCTTTGCATCGATTCCAAGTTCCCCATGGAAAACTTTGCGCTCATGCATAAAGGGGAAACGGAAGAGAACCGTACCCGCGCCAAGCGCGAGTTTATCGCGGATATCAAAAAACACGTAGGAGATATCGCCAAAAAATACATCTTGCCGGAGGAGGGCACGATGGACTTTGCGCTTATGTACATCCCGTCGGAATCCGTCTACTACGAGATAGCCAATATGGAGGAGCTCATGGGATACGCCCGGAAACTGCGCGTCTATCCCGTCTCTCCCAATACGCTCTATGCGCATCTGCAAGTATTGCTTTTGAGTTTTCAGGGCAAAGATTTGGAGCAGAAATCAAAACAAGTGTTTCAACTCCTTCGTGCAATCCAGAAGGATTACGGGAAAGTCGAAGAAAATCTCGGCGTCTTGGGCCGCCACATCACAAACGCCAATAACACCATGAGTTCCGTCTCATCCGCATTCGGCCTCATGGGCCAAAAATTATCACAGACCAAAACGCTCGGTGAAGCACCTGAGGAAGCGTCTTGACAAATGTTATATAAAGTTTATATAATATCGTCATGAACACGCAAATGATCAATTTTTCTATCCCTACTGCACTTCTGCGCCAGATGGATCGCCTCGCGGAAGAAGAATCCCGTAATAGGAGCGAGTTTCTGAGAGAAGCAGTTCGTCAATATATGCAAGAACGGGAAGATCGAAAGAGGGATTTTTCTTTGATGCGAAAAAGCGCTGAACGTATCAACATGACAGAGGAAGAGGCTTATGCATACGTAGAAAAAATTCGAAATTCGCTTCCGATAAACCGGAAAAAATCCCCATGAGGGTAGTGATCGATGCAAATATTGTCATAAGTTTTTTGCTTTCAAAAGGAGATACAGTCTCCTTTATTTTTGATGCGTGGGAGAATGAAACATTTGAAGTACTAATGAGTACAGATATTCTCACAGAATTAGATGATGTTATAGATCGTTCAACAAGATTGACCAAAGGCAACGTTGATCAGTTGATGGCAGCAGCGATGAAGCGCCGATTGCGAAAAAATACAACCAGAATTTCTGTTATTTCCAGTGTACATGAGTCAAAAGATGATAAAGACAATCGGTATCTGGCGTGTGCTAAAGATGGAGATGCGGATTACATTGTGACTGGGGACAAAAAGCATTTGCTTTCGCTGAAAACATTCGGTACGACAAAAATTGTGTCGCCGAAAGAGTTTGTCGAGATCTTACGAGAAGAGGGTTAAAATTATTGCGTTACAATATAACCGGAAGTATGATCTTTCCCAAAGATACATTTCTCCATCATTCGGAAGAAATATTTTATGAATCGTGATGTATGATTTATTGCCGTTTTAACCATTGAATAATGGTCTCTACGAGTTCTTCTTCTTTGCTTAAAAAATTATGAACGGCGTTGTCAATGATTTTTGCCTCAAAATGTTTAGAGATAGTGCGTTCTTTTAGTAGTTGGATTGCTTTTTTTTGTTCGATACCCATTGCAACGTCGTTTTCGGGGTTGACGACTAATATGGGTAGAGTGATTTTATTAAAATTTTTATATTCTTTTTCCGGGTGCGTACCATTGAAAATAAACACATTAGAGTTTGGGTTTGTGTAATTCCAGAAGCTCGCGGCAGATATAGGACAATTGCTCCAAAGACGAATTGGCATGAGATCCCTTCCTTTTCCTTCATCGATCATCCGTTTAGCAACCAGTGAATATTTAGGCCAATCCGGTACGCTTGAGTCAAATTGGTAGTGTACGTCGGCGGTTGTCAGAAGGATGATTTTAGAAACCCCATGATTGGGCGTATTGACAAGATAATAACAAATTTTGTGTGGACCCAGACTATGGCCTTGCAAAATTATCTCATTAAATCCAAGGTTTCGAACATAGTCGATGATGCCTTGAATGTCTAATACAGAATCTTCTAAGATGTCAAACATTGATCCACCTTGTTGCCAAATAAATCCGGTAGAAGTTTTTTTGATTAGGTCCGCCATATAATCATGTCCGCGATTATTAAATGTTAGAAAGGCATATCCATAGAGAGGATAGGTATTGCCCATCATGGTTATGAAGTGATTTTGGATAAAGTGTCCCTCTTTTCCGTGAACGTGAATGACAATGCGTTTGGTTGGTTTAGTAGGTTCAAATAGAATAGAATCAAGCTCGATTCCATCAGTGGAATAGGCTTTGTGCAGTGACATCTTTATTTGCGGAATTTTATAATTCATGACTAGTATTATAGCATTTTGAGAACGAAAGTAACCGAAGTGTGTGCACAAAGAAAATGTATTCGCATTTTTGTTTCGAGGTATAATACACACACTGTGGCAAAGACTCCTGTAGAAGAGAGACAATTAAATATTGATCAGAAAAAGGCCGTGATGTTTGGGAAAGGCCCGCTTCTCATCATTGCCGGTGCCGGGACAGGGAAGACGACCGTCGTCACCGAACGGATTAAGCACCTCATCACATCGGGGCTTGCCAAACCTTCAGAAATTCTTGCTCTCACGTTCACGGAGAAAGCTAGCCGCGAAATGGAGGAACGGGTAGACATGGCCCTTCCTTATGGCACGACTCAGATGTGGATATCCACGTTCCATGCGTTTTGTGACCGAATTCTGCGCAATGAAGGCATTAACATCGGGTTAGATCCCGGATTCCGGCTCATGACGGAAGCGGAAACGATCCTCTTTTTCCGGAAAAATATTTTTAAATTTACGCTTAACTACTTTCGTCCTCTTGGAAATCCGAATAAATTTATCGCAGGGATGATGCAACACTTTTCGAGACTTAAAGATGAGGACGTTAACCCAAGCCAGTATTCGGCTTGGGTAAATTCTAAATCCGAAATCCTAAACCCTAAACAAATTCAAAATTCTAAATCAAAAATTTCAAACGAAGATAAAGAAGAGACTGAAAAATATCGAGAACTGGCGAACGCATATCGGACGTACGAAGAATTGAAGGTGAAAGAGGGATTAGTGGATTATTCGGATCTCATCAGTAATACGCTCAAACTTTTTCGGACACGGAAAAATATTCTCAAGCGGTATCAGGAACAATTCAAATACATTCTTATTGATGAATTTCAGGATACCAATTTTGCGCAGAACGAACTTGCGCTTCTTCTTTCCGGCACGCGGAAAAACATCACGGTCGTGGGAGACGATGATCAATGCCTTCCGCCGACGGCCAAGATTGCAACCCCAACAAAAGAAGTCTTCATTAAAGATATACGACGTGGGGATCATGTTTTGTGTGCAGTTGGAAAAGGCTATCTTTCCAGCGCGAAGGTTATCGCCGTTCAAAAAACAAAAAAGCGAACAAGGTTTTTAACCTTTAGGACAGCATCAGGGAAGGTGCTTGAGGTTACAGATAATCACAAAATGTTTTGCATGATACCCGGAAGAAAATTCGGAGACGGTTTCCGTTACTACGTGTATGTTATGTGGCGAGATGGTATGGGTTGGCGAATGGGGATCACCGATGATCTTGCGCAGCGGTTGAAGTTGGAACGATCCGCAGACAAGATTGTTGCGATCCGCGCGTGTCGATCACTTGAAGAAGCGCGATTTTACGAGTCTGTGTATTCTCTGACGTATCAAATACCAACGTACCCGTTTAAACCAAGGAAGCGGATGATTCTTACCGGTACGTGGCTTAAGAAGTTATTTAGCACATTTGATACAGAAAAAAATGTACAGCGACTTGCTCATGACCTTGGGATTGATCTAAGAAGTCATCACTATTGTCTTGATGGCGTCGTCCGGGGGAATAAAGAGCGGATAAAGGTAATTCTTTCGATGTGTTATCGGCAAAATCGTACGTATTGGGCTAGTGGAAGTCTATTAAAATTTCCGACGGTACTACACGAAGTGCGTTTGGAGTCGTCAAGTTTTCGGATTCAAATGTTATTAAAAAGAGCCAAGGTTACTATCATAAAAGCCAAGAAAGGCTTGAGGGTGAGAAAATCATTTGCATCACTTGAAGAAGCTGGTGAATTTGCTGCACATCTTTGTACTATAACCGGAGGAATTTTTGAAGCCAGGTTTTTAGTAGGAAAACGAAATGGTATGTCGCGCCCGTCTCTTGTGATGCCAGCAAAAAATATTTTAGAAGGGATGAGTATTCCGGTCAAAAAAGGGTATGAAGTTATATACGAAAAAGTATTGGAGCGTTCGGAGCGTGATAAAGAATCTGACGTGTATGATTTGGAGATTGAACACGCACATAATTTTATTGCCGATAGTGTGGTAGTTCATAATTCTATCTACCGGTTCCGCGGAAGTTCTATCAGTAATATCATCCAATTCCGCAAACGTTTTTCAAAAGCAAAAATCATTGTCCTCACCAAAAATTACCGGTCAACGAAAGAAATTCTTGACCGGTCCTATGATCTCATCCAACACAATAATCCCGACAGATTGGAAGTTGCGGAAAACATAGACAAGAAACTTGAGAGCATGAGGAGAGTAAACGGCGATAAGGTGGAAGTGATTTATACAGACCGGGTAGAAAATGAGGCAGAGGAAGTGGCAAGACAAATAACAAGGCAAAAGTCACCTGCCCGCAATGCTACGCATAGCGTTGCAGGCGGGAAAGTCAAAAGTGACGGATCGGAATATGAATGGAAGGATTTTGCGATACTGGTGCGGGCAAATAATCATGCGGAGCCGTTTACCCGGGCGCTCTCGCGGGCGGGGATACCGTTTCAATTTTTAGGACCCGGACAACTATTCCGTCAGCCCGAAGTGAAGGATCTGATCGCGTATCTTAAGGTCCTCTACAATTTCCAAGACAGTGTTGCGATGTATCGTGTACTCACGATGGATTGGGTGGGGATACCGGCGCGGGATGTGGCTGCGATCGTTAATGAAGCAAGAAAGAATGGTATATCCATATTCGAAGCAAGTGAACGTTTCGTGGGGCTTAGTTCGCAAAAAAAATTCCTTGATCCGCTGCTCGCTGGTCAAGGTGGTGCAGATCTTGGTAAAGATCTTGTTGTCCAAGGAAGTTCGGATATTTCCACTGTTGAGCTCGAGAAGCGATCTTCGGAATTTTTTTCACTCACCGTCCCACTTGAAAAATTAGTACGTATGATTCATCGACATTTGGGCCTTATCAAAAAAGAAACGGCGGGGCAGATTCTTTACTACTTCTTGCAGGACACCGGACTTCTGATGCAATTCACGACATATAAAACGGTGAAAGAAGAGAGAGTCGCAGCAAATATCGCTAAATTTTTTGCGAAACTCAAGACCTACGAAGGAGAACACGATGACGCAAGTGTTTTTGCGGTCGTGGACTGGATCGACTTACTTATGAATCTGGGAGAATCGCCGACGGCCACCGATATGGATTGGACGGAAAACAATGCCGTGAATATTCTCACGATTCACTCTGCAAAGGGTCTCGAGTTTCCTGTCGTGTTTCTTGTCAACCTCGTGGATGCCAGATTTCCGACCAGAGAACGCCACGAGCAAATCCCGATTCCCGATCCTTTGATAAAGGAAATATTGCCTATCGGGGATTTTCATCTGGAAGAGGAACGGCGGCTCTTTTACGTGGGGATGACAAGGGCGCGTGATGTTCTTTATCTGACTGCAGCTAAGTTTTATGGAGAAGGGAAGCGGGAGAAGAAACTTTCGCCGTTTATTGGAGAAGCGATTGGGGAGAAGCAGATATCAGATATCAGATACTCGCCTCGATTCGGCGAAGCGGGTCAGATAACAGATAACACGAAACAACTGGGATTATTGGATTGGGCAAAGGTAGAGGAACAGGAAATGAAGCTTGTTCGACAACCAATTACCTATCTTTCTTATTCTCAACTTTCTTCGTATACGACGTGCCCACTTCAGTATAAATACCGCTACATTCTCAAAATTCCGGTTCCTCCATCTGCTGCGCTTACGTTTGGCGATACCATGCACCGGACCGTACGCGCGTTTTATACATTAGCTCTGTCAGGGGAGCGACCCACAAAAGATACACTGCTTGGATTATTTGAAAAAAATTGGTCATCATTTGGGTATGGAGATCGCGTATACGAAAAGAAGATGAAACTTCATGGTAAGGAATTATTGGATGGGTTTTTTGAAAAAGGATACGATCCGAATAGACTTCCTATCGATCTGGAAGCGTCGTTTAAGATTCGCATCACACCGGCGTTAACGCTTGGCGGCAGAATTGACCGGGTTGATGAGATTCCCGGCGGAAAGATGGAGATCATTGACTATAAGACGGGCCAATCACCTAAAGGCAGGGATGTCACAAAAGATACGCAGTTGACGGTCTACGCGCTGGCTGCAACGGAGGAGGGAATTTATCATAAAAAACCGGAAGATGTGGTTGTTTCTTTTTATTTTTTTGAAGACCAATCAAAGGTATCCGCCACACGAACCCGTGAGCAACTAGACCAGATGAAAAAAGACGTGGCAATGAAATCTGATGAGATATCGCGAAGCGATTTCCGTCCCACGCCGGGCAAGCACTGCGACTTTTGTGAATTTAGATTGATCTGTGAGGCATGGCAGTAAAATAGTTGGTAGAGGTTAGAGGATAGATGAAAGAGGATAGTAGAGAGATTTGCCGCCGAAGCCCTCTTTAAATTTTGTGAAGCCTTTCCAAGCTGCATTTTCTTTTGGAAGCCGTTCATCCCAGACGCCCACAAAATCAAATTGTTTGGCCCCTCGTTTTTTAGCAAGTTTGAGTGCTTCCCATACGAGGATGGTGGGCGCAAATAGTTTTTTTCCTTCATGAGTAGCTCCAGCGATCCAGTAGTATGCGATAGTGTCCCAGAAGAGCAGAAGAACACCTCCTACTGGTTTGAGTGATGAGGAAGGCGCGAAAGCAAGAAGAATAGCGGTATGATCGGGGGCAAAGGCGTGCCAGAGTTTGTCGATGCCAAACGTCGTGATAAATCCCATGAAACCGGCGGATGTGTTTTTGGTATTGATGAGCACATGAATATCAGAAGATTCCTTGATGAGCACGTGATGTTTGATAGCGCGGCGGACTGCGCGGCGTTTGGCTTCGGTGAATCGTTCAAATATTTCCTGTTCGTTGGCTTTGAGATCAACGCGGATGGTTTTTGTGGAAATATAGGGTGTCGTAACCAGAGAAATATGAGGGCGGAGGCGCTCGAGCCATACGGAAAATTTTTTTTGCGGGACGCCGGAGTCCGGTTCAATGCTTAGGCGTTTTATATTGTATTTATTCATGAGGGAAAGCAGACGATGAGTGTCGGGAAGAGAGGTTGTACGTTGGAGTTTGGCAAACCCGCCGAAGAAGGGGAATTGTTTGATAAAAAGATGGCTGTTGTCAATCGTTTCGACCTGCCAACCGAGGGAAGTGATATATGTAGTGTAGTGAGGTGATTGTTGAATTTCCATTATTTTTTCAACATTTTCCACCTCATGGTGTCCATTATGGTATAGATGCGATACAGAAGTGGATTGAGGATGAGATCATAGGAGCCGGCAAATTCGACGAGGTTAGGATTAAATCCTTGTTTGAACCGGTGAAATCCGTACCATGGATCATGCTCATCGGGCTTCGGTCCGAGTGCGCCCCAGAGATCAAATGATTGGTATCCCCGTTGTTTGCCCCACTTGGCAATTTCCCAGAGGAGGAGTGTTGGGGCCATGACTTCACGATTTTCGCGTGATGAAGAACCGTATGGATAGTAGATTGTTTTATCCCAGACAAAAATGATCCATGCGGCGAGTGTTTTTCCTTGATAGACGGCCGTGAAAAGATGTGCGATAGGGAGGGCCTGTCTTGAGCTTTGTCGAAGGGTTTGCCACATGCTCCGATGGTACGTTTCATTGTGGGCATAAAATCCCTGACGGGTTTTCGTCTCTGTGGATAGTTTGAGATATTCTCCAAATGCTTCCGGGCTATTATCTTCGTTGACCACGACGCCATGTTTTTGCGCGACCTTGAGGTTGTAACGGGTCTTCGGATGCATAGTTTGTAACAATTCTTCTTCTGACTTCGTAAGATCTAAGACAAATGTGTATTTAGTGAAGAGGGGGTGATGAGAAGGAAGAAGCTTGGTAGCTTGGTAGTTTGGTAGCTTAGCGGAAGATAATATATTTGGTTCTAATTGAATAAAGATCGCTCGTTTCTGTTTGCCGATCTTTGTAAGTTCTTCAATCATTGATTGCGTTGGGAGGGGGCCTTTGGGAAAGTAGCCAATAGTAAATGGCATACAAGGAATTTTGTGAAACGTGAGTTGTCCTTCGACAAGCTCAGGACCAAGAGGCCGAATTCGGACAACGTCAATTCCCATTTTGGAGCGGAATTGTCCCCACGCCTCAGATTGTAACGGATGGGATACATGCATACGGGTTATTATCGCTCTTTTTATAGTGTGATACAATGAGTTTAAGATGAAACGAACATCGCGAAATTCTTCTCATCCCATCCCTTGGTTACCGATCGACAGTCGATTAATCCCCCCACTTTTTGCCTTCGGCCACGTCCGCGGCATTGCCCGCGGTTTTTTGCTTATCGAAATACTTTTGTCTCTTTTGGTCGTCATGGGGACTCTTATTATTATTTTACTGCGAATTTTTGGATGGTAACAACGGGCCAAAAACAATCAAAGCCTGGCTTTGAAATTATAAAAGAAAGTCATCGGTGTGGAAGCCCCTATCTGCATTGAGCGACACGGATAGCTCGAGCGCATGCTCTGGTATGTCAGATAAAAATCGTGAAACCATGTTTTGGGTTCTGGTTCCGAAATACAGTCGCCGGTTGGCAAAACTGATATAGAGCCGTTCTTTGGCACGTGTGATTCCTACATAACAAAGCCGTCGTTCTTCTTCTAATTCATCCTTATCCATGAGACTTCTGCTGTGAGGGAATAGTCCCTCTTCCATGCCGACCATAAATACAACGGAAAATTCTAGGCCCTTGGCCGCATGCAGAGTCATGAGGGTGACCGTTTCCCGTTTTGCGTCAGTCTCGCGTTGTTTTTTAGGTTGGTATTCCTGCTCGACGAGCGCCACGGTTTCCAAAAATTCCTGAATTTTAGGAAATTCGGTGGCGACAGATCGAAGTTCTTTAATGTTTTCCAGCCGATAGGCTTCCTCTTCTACGTTGGCATTATAGAGAGACAGATAATCTGTGACGTCAAGCGTCTTATCCATAAGTTCCAGCGTAGTAAGCTCAATGAGTTTGGCATCTTCCTGAATGGTTTGGGCAAATTTGAAAAACCGTTCCATTCTTGCCTTTCCAAGTTTCCCTATGCGGCTGGTAGACACCGTGTCTTTTGAGTTTGCCAGAACCCGCAGGTATGCTAAAACATCTTTAATCTCTTTCCGCTCATAGAAGCGTGTGCCGCCCACGAGCGTATAGGGGACACCGGCATGCAGCAATGCTTCCTCAATGACGCGCGATTGGGCGTTAGTACGATAAAGGACGGCAAAGTCGGTGAAAGGGCGACCCGACTGCAAGATCGTTTGCACAAGAAATAGGGCTTCATCGTGTTCCGTCCTCGCTTCATAGAGGGTGATTTTGTCACCGGCTTTTTTTTCTGTCCACAGATTGAGTACAGGATGGCTCGTATTTTTTGAGATGACGCCGAATGCTGCATCCAGGATGGTTTGGGTAGATCGGTAGTTTTGCTCCAGATGAAATACAGCAACGTCGGGAAAGTCCGCTTTGAAGTTGACGATATTTCGGAAATCCGCACCCCGCCAACGGTAGATGGATTGTGATGCGTCTCCCACGACGCAGAGGTTGTGCCATCTCCCGGAAAGGAGTTTTGTCAACGTATATTGCGCGCGGTTGGTGTCCTGATATTCATCAACGAGTACATAGTGATATTGTTCTTGATAGCGGCCGAGCGTAGAGGCGGATTTTTCTAACAGTTTGACTGTATACATAAGAAGGTCATCAAAATCCAATGCAGCGCTTTCATGGAGGAGTTTTTGATATGAGAGATATATTTGGGCGACTGTTTCCTGAAAATACCCGCGTGCATATTGTGGGTATTCGGTGGCCGAAATGAGCTCATTTTTTGCCTGGGAAATGGTATGGAGGGCGGCACCGGGATTTATATTTTTTGTGGAAATATCAAGTGTCTTCATCACCATTTTCACCGAATCCAGTTGGTCTTCGCTGTCATAGATAAGGAAATCAGGAGAAATACCAATCTCTTTTCCATCGTGGCGAAGAATTTTGACACAAAGCGAATGAAACGTGCCGGCGAAGGGGAGGTTGTAGGTTGTAGCTTGTAGGTTGTAGCTTGATAGGAGTTTGGCGATGCGCTCTTTCATTTCATTGGCCGCTTTATTGGTGAAGGTGACCATGAGAATGTGGTGGGGGTCAACACTTTTTTGGGCTATTAAGTATGCGACACGAGCCGTCAAGACGCGCGTTTTTCCGCTTCCGGCACCAGCAAAAATGAGTACCGGACCATCCGTCTGTAAAACCGCCTTTTGTTGTTCGGAGTTTAAGTCATTGAGGAGGGTGTCGGACATAACATATAATATTAGCATAATGAAGAACGTGCTCATCGCCGGAAATTGGAAGAGCAATAAAACCACTCTTGAAGCGAAGCAATGGCTTCAAGAATGGAATATCCAATTATCCAATAATCCAATTATCCAATGGAAAAACATGACTGTGGTGCTCTGTGTTCCCTACACGCTTCTCTATATGATGAAGCAAGAAATAGACCGGTTAAAGCTTCCGATAGATCTGGGAGCGCAGGATGTGTCGCCGTTTGCCCAAGGCGCGTACACAGGAGAAGTGAACGCCAGACAAATAAAAGAACTCGCTCAGTGGGTTATTATCGGTCATTCTGAACGGAGAAAGAATTTTCACGAAACTGACGAAGTTCTTGCACAAAAAACGTCTCAAGCGAAATTAGAAGGGTTATCTGTCCTCTATTGTGTTCCGGATGATATAACCCTTGTGCCTGCGGGTGTGGATGCGGTAGCCTACGAGCCGGTGTGGGCAATCGGTACCGGAAAAAGTGATTCTCCCCAAAATGCGCAACAGGTCATCCAATCTATCAAATCAAAAACTCATGTTTTCTGTGTCATTTATGGAGGGAGTGTGACGCCAGATAACGTCGCGGCGTTTATGACTCAACCTGCAATTGACGGCGTATTGCCGGGAGGCGCGAGTTTGGATGCTCAAAAGTTTTCATCACTTATTGAGAACGCCACCTCCATACCCTCATAAATTATGCAACCTAAGATGAAGCGGATTATGATTCCCGGAATAACCAAGGGTACTGTTATCATCGTGTTGTTTATGTTGATTCTTGGTGTGGCAAAAATGATTTTTTTGGCTCAGTCGTTTATGGTTGCCACGGGTTTAACTCCCATGACCGCTTATAAACTTATATTTAATACAGGCGTTGACCTCAAATCACAGGATGGCCGGACCAATATCCTCCTCCTTGGCATAGGTGGCGGGAGTCACGAGGGGGCAGACTTGACGGATACCATTTTGGTACTTACGTTTGATATTCATAAACAAAAAACGGCGATGATTTCCGTACCCCGCGATCTCTGGAATGACACGCTCAAGGATAAAATAAATAGTGCCTATCATTATGGTGAGGTGAAAAAGGAGGGCGGAGGGCTCACCCTTGCAAAAGTACTTGTGAAGGATGTGGTGGGTCTCCCTATTCATTATGTTTTACTTATCGATTTTTCAGGGTTTGAAAGCACGATTGATATCGTGGGAGGCATAGATATTACCATTCCGAAAACGTTTACCGATTCAGAGTTTCCGATCGCGGGAAAAGAAAATGACCTGTGTGATGGGGACCGGACATTTGCCTGCCGATATGAAGCGGTGACGTTTATCCAAGGAATACAACACATGAATGGTGAGCGTTCTCTTACGTATGTGCGCAGTCGTCACGCTGAAGGAGATGAAGGGAGCGATTTTGCCCGCGGTCGGCGTCAGCAAGACGTGCTCATGGCGCTTCTTGGCAAAATAAAAAATCCTTCTACGTGGGTCTCGCTGTCACGGGCGCGGTCACTTATTGAGGCGTTTGACCGGGCGACGACGACGGATATGCGCATCGGTGAACTTGCGACAGTAGGAAAAGCAATGATAAAGATGGGTACGAATGAATCCAAACGGATCTCATTTGTTGATTTATTATATGAACCACCATTGTGGATGTATGGGCGTTACACGCTCGTACCAAAGGACAGCTTCTCTGCGATCCATGAGTATATTCAGACTCAATTAGAATAATAATCCCAACACCAGGAACAGAAATCCTCCCGCAATAATAGAAGCTCCCAGTATCGTCGGTCCTGCGCCAGCAACCGGGATTTTTGGTACGGGTTGGGCAGAAGGAGATGATTCAACAATAGGTCTTGGCGTGGACGTCGGTGTAGGGGTCTTCGTCGGCGTCGGTGCTCCTGTCATGGTGGGCGTGGGCGTGGGCGTTTTGGTTGGTTTTGGAGTAGCCGTTGGTTTGGGTGTTGCTGTTGGCCCGGGTGTAGCTGTAGGGCCAGGGGTTGCCGTTGGCCCCGGAGTGGCCGTAGGACCCGGAGTCAATGTTGAGGTTGGCGTTGACGTCGGAGTTCCCGTCGGTTGTATGACAGAAAAGGTGAGTTTGCAGGCAGGTTCCACGGCTTTAGGTTTGATCTGGGGAACGTTGGGAGCTATGGGCGTTGTTTGATTGAGTTTCTGGGTGGTCAATAGGGTGACTATCCCCAAAACGACCGTGAGGATGCTTACAAAGATCAAATGCCAGTATTTTTTGAAAAATCTCATACCAGGTAGTAGAAATTCGACAAGAGATCAGATAATTTTATCGATCACATCGATGTTCTACCAGATTACTCATCATGCATCAGGCAGTGAGCATCGCTTTGCGATGCGGTCGAATTTTCACTACCTGGCATACGTTTATTTCCATACACCATTGACAAACACTTCTACCTCAAATGTTCCTTGTGTTTGCGTGAGGGCTGATGGAATCCGTATGGTTAACCGGTATTCCGTGGTCGTTGTCTTGGACGGATCATTTTCTGCCCAGTCTGCAATGCCTTGGATACGGAAGCGGGCTTTGGTTGCACTTCCTTTTGTGGTTGCTATGGTGACTTCTTCGCCGATCCCCAGCTTCTTGCTGCCGTCTTTGAGGCTTGCGGTGATATCGGTGCCGGAGGAGTTGTAAATGCGGATGGTCTCACACACAGGGGCGGGAGTGGGAGTAGGCGTAGGATTAAGCGTTGTAACGATTGTCGTCGTGATATCACGGGGAGGGGCATTTTGAGTGGTTGTCGTCGTCGTTTGACCCCCGCATCCGGATTTATCGATGACAAATCCGATAAGCGTATCGTTGCCATCAAACACATCGACTTGTCCGCATCCGTTGGTTGATGTTTTGCCGCAGCTTAAAAATTCGCCTCCTCGAGAAGTTCCTGCTGCTTCTTGTGATCCATTGCAATATACAGCCCGTCCTAATGCGGCGCATTGGGCGACGGAGAGTCCCCGACATGCCCCTGATGTGTAGGTGCCGCTTGCAGCCCGGGCCAGACAGTCCCGTTCTACTTGGCCTCCGCCGATCCCATAACATGCTGCAGCAGCTCCTCCACTTGATCCGGTCGTTCCGCTTGTTGTTATCCCGATGGGTTGAAGAGTCTTCGGATCAAGCTGGATTGCATCTGCTGTTCTTTTGCTTGGATTGACTGCATCACCACCTCGTGCTGCTGCGTCATTTGCTGCAATATCACTCCTATTGGTGGAGTTTGATTCTCCGGCGAGGCGGATAATTTCTACGGGCCGGTCCGGTGGGGCTTCTCCGACATTTCCTTCGTTGCGCTGGGTATATTCTGCCTGGGCCGGAGCGGCATTTTGATTCTCCGGCTCGCGCGCTGCATACCATCCTGCTTCCCATTCTGCCGGACTATCACATGAACCGGGATTGACATTGCACATATTATCCGCGGCAAAAATTTTTGGAGAAAAGGCAATCACGATACTTACGCTTACTATAAAACATAGCACCATGCTGCGGATAATTATTTTTATCGTGTTCATAGTTATTGAAGTAACGTAATCGTAGCGATTTGATTGCCAGATGGACTCGGAATTTTTTGCTCGATAAGCGTTTGTCCCTGCCGATTGACAACTTCTACGATAATCAATTCGTAAGGTTTTGGATTTTGGGCGTCAATAAGTGACGTATCAATGGCATATGTTCCGTTTTGATCGGTGTAGGAGGCTACAGGAAAGTAGAATCGGTCGGTAAGAAACGGCGAGACGATGACAAATGCGTCCTTAAGGGGTTGACCATTTGCTTGATTAATGGTTCCTTGGACAATACGGGAAGGTGGCTTTGTCTTATCAAATAATCCGCTGATAATGGAATTACCAAAAAACGGATGAAGCTTTATTTTTCCTCCGCCTTGTCCTGCGACTGCATAGGAATAGTACGGATCAAGGTTGGTGAGGGTGACCAGATGCATACGCGAGAGGATGTCATCGCAAGCCCTTGTTTCTTTTTGTGTTTTGATATTTTTGGCCACCGCGCAACCCTTTGCGGGTATTTCTTCTTTCCATATGACGGAAAATGACGTTTTATTCAGATTGGCAACATACAGTTCGCTTGTTTTTGTGACATACGCGGCTTTACTGCGTTGGTCCGTCAATGCGCGTTGTTGAGAGATAAAATAAACAGAGAGAGGGAGTGTCACAAAAAGAAAAAGAAGTGTTGATACGGCCGCTCCGGTGGGGCGCGGGGATTTGGGCATTGGGGGCGTTTCTGTGGGAACAACGGAGTCATTTGAAATTGTCGATTGATTGTTGTTATTTTGATGAGCATGTGATGAATATGGAAGATCTAACTCACCAAGATCAACATTTGCGGGGTCCGGTGGACCACCCACTTGTTGTGCGGCGTTGTTAATTTGCGCTTGGGCGGAATCAAGAATATCTGCCATAGAATGAAACGCCTAACGATGTACGGCGAATTGGTACTATATCCACAGTAGTAGATAACCTAAGTCAGGTCAATAGGAAGTGGGATAAAAAATACGTTTCTGTCGTTAGAATAATAATCCCAACACCAGGAACAGAAATCCTCCCGCAATAATAGAAGCTCCCAGTATCGTCGGTCCTGCGCCAGCAACCGGGATTTTTGGTACGGGTTGGGCAGAAGGAGATGATTCAACAATAGGTCTTGGCGTGGACGTCGGTGTAGGGGTCTTCGTCGGCGTCGGTGCTCCTGTCATGGTGGGCGTGGGCGTGGGCGTTTTGGTTGGTTTTGGAGTAGCCGTTGGTTTGGGTGTTGCTGTTGGCCCGGGTGTAGCTGTAGGGCCAGGGGTTGCCGTTGGCCCCGGAGTGGCCGTAGGACCCGGAGTCAATGTTGAGGTTGGCGTTGACGTCGGAGTTCCCGTCGGTTGTATGACAGAAAAGGTGAGTTTGCAGGCAGGTTCCACGGCTTTAGGTTTGATCTGGGGAACGTTGGGAGCTATGGGCGTTGTTTGATTGAGTTTCTGGGTGGTCAATAGGGTGACTATCCCCAAAACGACCGTGAGGATGCTTACAAAGATCAAATGCCAGTATTTTTTGAAAAATCTCATACCAGGTAGTAGAAATTCGACAAGAGATCAGATAATTTTATCGATCACATCGATGTTCTACCAGATTACTCATCATGCATCAGGCAGTGAGCATCGCTTTGCGATGCGGTCGAATTTTCACTACCTGGCATACGTTTATTTCCATACACCATTGACAAACACTTCTACCTCAAATGTTCCTTGTGTTTGCGTGAGGGCTGATGGAATCCGTATGGTTAACCGGTATTCCGTGGTCGTTGTCTTGGACGGATCATTTTCTGCCCAGTCTGCAATGCCTTGGATACGGAAGCGGGCTTTGGTTGCACTTCCTTTTGTGGTTGCTATGGTGACTTCTTCGCCGATCCCCAGCTTCTTGCTGCCGTCTTTGAGGCTTGCGGTGATATCGGTGCCGGAGGAGTTGTAAACTTTAATCAGCTCGCATGTACTACCGGGGATAGGAGTGGGCGTGGAAGTTGGAGAAACGCCGGGAGGCAGCGTAGGCGTGGGAGTTCCTCCACCGCCGGGAGTGGGAGTTGGACTACTTCCGCCACCGCGTGTGGGAGTAGGAGTATTGCCGCTAATGGGCGTGGAAGTTGGTGTTGCATTTCCTGAAGAGCAGTTTGCCACGGACGGATTTTGCGATATTATGATTGGCGGTACCGTTTTTGTCCGGCATGTCATGGGTCCAATATCTCCAGGTCTATCGCCGTAAACACAGCCGCAGGTAGTATCGTCAGGATTGCCAGCGTTACATTCTCCTTCAGATCCTTGAATATACCCAGATCCGTCTGCGTTACATCTTCTTCCGGGCCAATACGTCGGTCCACCGCCGGATCCTTCTCTCACACATGCTCCAGCGGGACATACTCCTGCGAATTGAAAACCGCAGACATCGTGGCCATCTATTTGTCCGTTGATAAAACACGATCCGACAGCGCCACCGCAGGTTACGGTTCCCGGAGATTTCCCATCGCAACAACTGGCACTTCCGGGCCCGCATCCCCCTCCGGAAACCGGACATTGAGACGCGCGGCATGCTTGAGACCCATCAGGACAGGTGATCACGGGGTAAGCGCCGCAATCAATCGCTGCTCTGTTCCTAATGTCAGC
>ERZ1292625.720-Hain-H41-01um-R1-720-length-45948-cov-9_pt1 | contig 45948 bp, 46 predicted proteins | sample MGYA00564400_ERZ1292625 | MGnify/ENA primary metagenome ERZ1292625 (study PRJEB36523, sample SAMEA6512639) | groundwater metagenome | collected 2019-01-08 | study: AquaDiva: Metagenomics assemblies of 32 groundwater samples
AGGATTAAAAAGAAAAAATAACCGCTAACCTGACAGCATTGGGGTATCGGTCACAAACTTATCGAAGCCATGGAAAATGATCTCCGCAAGGAAGGTGTTAAATTTCTTACGGTAAAAACTTTAAGTGAGTCTCGTCCGAATAAGGAGTACAACCAGACAAGAAATTTTTATCTTAAGGTTGGTTTTACACCGCTAGAAGAATTCAAAACACTTTGGGGTGATGCGAATCCTTGCGTACTTCTGGTCAAAAACTTATAATTACCATTGAGGTGTTTATGCTTAAAAATCCAATGAAAATATCTTGAAAATTTCATAATTTTAAACGACGCTTAAATGTCCATGGAAAGATATCAGAAATTAGCCCCAATCATCGATTTCAACAAGATCACAAGTGACCAGGGTTTTCTAGATGCACCTTTGGATTGGTTTGTTGTATTGACGGATTTGCGCGGCTCGACCAAAGCCATCGAGGAAGGACGATACAAAGACGTCAATCTTATTGGAGCGGCAAGTATCGCCGTCATTAAAAACATTTTAGGCACACGAGACTTTCCCTTTGTATTTGGTGGTGATGGTGCCACATTTATTTTGCCACCGGATAAAACTGAAAAAATCAAAAGTGGACTTTCACGCTTACAGAATCACGCCAAAAAATCATTTTCACTAAACCTTCGAATTGGAATCGTATCCGTTTCTGAAATCGTTGCTCGCGGCGGAAAAATTCAAATCGGAAAGTACCAGCTGAATCCTGGGTCAAGTATTGGTTTGTTTCGAGGCGGCGGACTGCAGATCGCCGAAAATATGATCAAAGAGGATACGATTTATAAATATGTTCTTCCAGAAAACGAGGAAAATGATTCTCCTCCACTAAAAGATTTATCCTGTCGATGGGCACCTATTGCAAATCGAAATGGAACAATAATCTCGGTCGTGATTCAGGTGAAAAAATCAGCGAATTCATCAGAGATCTATCAAAAAATTCTTCAGGAAATTTATCCTATTTTTGATTCAAAGGAATACAGTCCTGTTCATTACTCAGGAATGCGCTTGGAAAGCTTGTGGCGCAATATCAAGCGAGAGCTCAATCTTAGGAAAGAGTTAAGCTTCTGGCGAAAGATAAAATTGGTGATACTGCCAAATATTATCGTGCGTATGATGGCGGCGATTCCCTTCGGTCCTGGAGCAAAAAAATTATCGAATTATCTCGACGAGAAGATTCGCACTTCAGACTATAAAAAAATGGATGATTCTCTTAAAATGGTTTTGGATTGCAGCGTGAAGCAGGCGGATGAGTTAACCGCAATTCTGAATGCACATTACAGCGCCGGTGAAATTTATTTTGGAATCCATAGATCAGATTCAGCATTAATGACCTGTATTGTTGAAAGTATGAATTCTGGAGATCATATTCATTTTATAGATGGCTCAGATGGTGGTTATGCAATGGCTGCAAAACAACTTAAGAAACAGCTGATTGTATGAACTTTTTATTATAAAATAAAAAAACGCCATATTATTTAATAAGAAAAATCTACTAGTTCAGTCGTAAACTGATACTCCATTCTCAAGCAAATCTTTTTTTGGAGGATTCATGTTAAAAATTTGTTTCTTGATTTTATTAGTTGTAAGTTTTCACACTACTGCCTTCTCTGCCACTTTGGATGGTTGCGCTTGCGCGTACACTGCTTGTCGATATGACCGCGATGGATTATCTTGGACGACCTGTTATAAAGTGACTGGCGTTAAGGTGACCTCGACTCAGATCATTACTAGTGAATTGATGCAGGGACAAATTTTTGATGGCAACCGCAATAGTTACAAAATCGCGAAGGAAGCCTGCGAGACAGCACTAAAAGAATTCACCAAATCTGGCCTCTGTCCTAAGTAATATTTTTATCAGATTAGCGGAATACACCACGACAGATTTCATGGTAGTCACCACCCCTACACCGAATGTACTTTTGCGAAGACTAGAGCGGTCACTTGTCGCTTACGCACAAAACAAAGCTATGTGACCACTTCGAATCTCTGCCGTAACGACAATATGTATAGCCCGGCCCTCGATCATTACCATTAAAGGCGCAGGCAAAGGTTCCAGGATAATTGGGGTGGAATGAACTAGACCAATACCAGGGAAATCCCCTGGGGGTTTTAACCCGCAAGTCCCTAAAAATTGTTTGAAATCCATGTTTCTCGGCTAAACTGAAGTCCTCTCTTGACGGAAGGACCTGCCCCTTTTTCTGTTTACAGAAATCTGTGGCCTCAATGTGATCTACACCTTTGCGGATGTCATCAAACCAAATTTTTCCACCTTCCCCTTTATCTTGCCAACCCAATGCTCCCTCTTCGTTTTTTACTCGTATAAAAGTACCATCAGTAGAATTACCAAAAGGACTACAAATTGTTCCAAGAGGCGCCTTTGGATCGATATCTCCACAATAGGTGATGGGATTTCCTTCGTTTGCTTGACTCGAAATACAAAAAAATGCAGTCCCTAAAGTAAATAATAATGAGTTTATAAAAATTTTATTTTTCATATTGAGCTCCCAAGGCAGTGGAAAGATTGGTCCTATAATTCTTTAACGATTATTCCAAGTCAAGGGTGTTAAAAGACACTAACCACAAATTGTCTCGAATCGAAACACTTCCTGCTTAAAAATAAATTAATATTTTGATCGCCTAAGTTAAAATGCTACTCTATTTATAGGGGAAGAAACATGTTGTTGAAATCACTGTTTATAATAGCGGTAAGCCTCGTATTTGCTGCTGAAATTTCTCAATCTCCGGTTTCCGAGCTAGCCCTGTTTAATCGCTGCTATGCTCACATCACCCAAAATGCTTTACCAATAAATCATCCCTTACGCGCCGATGTAGTGGCCGGAAAAATCACCGCTGTTAACGCCTGCATGTCAATTTTTGATAGTGCTAAACTTAATACTTCGGGCGGCAATGAAGGTAAGCTCATAAATGATACGGCTGAAAGCCGCGCGGTCTTACTTGGATTCAATGATTTTCATCGCAGTTGGTTTCCCAACGATGATCTGAACACATCAATGCCTGACGAAGTATTTCCACGTGGTGCTTTTATTCATGATGAAACAGAAGCCGCATTGCACCTGACGCGTGCTCTCTTTTCTGATGGCGTTCCTTACAGCTCCGTGGTCACCGGAGATTCAGGAATGGAAGCTTTGCGCAGCAATGGTTTCTCGCAAAAAGATAGAGACCTGGCCTCTTATAGTTATGATCAGCTTGTAGCGATGTCAAAATTCCGTTTGCTTATGTGGAGCTCTTCAGATCCAAGTTCCCCAAGGACTAGAATCCCAATGAATGCGGAACTTTTGCAAACGGGAGAACTTTTGGGTGCGCGAAGATTGAAGTTAAATCCCAACAAACAAAATTTTACTGTGCATAGTTCTGGAAATATCGTAATGAATGACAAGAATTACCCGAATCCTCAAGACATACCTCTCCACCAATCCTTTGGCGCGGGAATTATTGGTACACGTTCTTATTTACTTTTAAATATTGGCCGGCCAAATATTCACCCATCCAATGGCGGAGTACGAATGAATCGCCGCTGGTCAAAGTCGGTCATGAGCGACTTATTATGCCGTGATCTTCCCGCCCTTCGTCAATCTGATGCTGCTCCCTTTGTAAATAGAAATCCGGCAGCAAACACACCCCCCTTTCGCAATGCTACGAGCTGTATGAGTTGTCATTCTACTATGGATCCCATGGCGGCGGTCACACGTAATATCTCGTTTATGGAAACTATGTACGGAAATTTTGGTGGCAGCATGGAACTTACCAACTGGCCGGTAACGATGGGTGCTGAAACTGGTTTGGTGGATGATGATGTGCAGTTCTTTCACCGACCTCCGAATGGAAAATTATTTTTTAGAAGTTACGACGGAACTCTGGTTGATAACGCCTTGAGCAGCATACCAGCACTTGGTCAGGCCATTTCCCAAACCAAGGACCTTTACGTGTGTGCGGCCGCGCAGTACTTTCAATATTTCACAGGTATTACCGCTAATTTGCGTGATCTTGGTGATCCAGCGACTCCACCCATCTCGTCAGCAGATCTAAAATATCGCAACATCGTCATTCAGTTGGGAATAAATTTAAAATCAAATCAAAGTTTAAGAAGTTTAGTCCAAGGGATTATCAGTAGTGATCTTTATCGGCGCTCAGCAATGCGCGATGTAGCGCCATAAGGTAGAGGAAGTAATGGGAAAACAAAAAAAAGATTTTCAACCCACACGTAGACAAGTCTTAGGAATGCTTGGCACGTCGATGTTCACTCCTATGCTGAGCAATCCCTTGCGTGTCTTAGTCGCGGGAATTGTTGATGGCCTCATCATGAAATCGCAAGCTATGGCAGCAGTAAATGCCACACTCCCGCCCCGCAACTATGTGTTTATAGGTTTTGCCGGTGGTCCGATGCGCGTGCACTTTGACTGCCCACTCACTCCTTATACAAATCAAGCCGTAGTCGCAAATAGCGGCGTGGTCACAAGATGGACAAGCGCTTCCAGCGCAGCCTACACTTCGACGGCATTTACGCGTGGTGGAAATACGGTTAATATGCCTCACTTGTGGAATTGTTCGCTGCCTACAGCGGCTGGCGGTTCGGTTCCAATGGCAAATCTTTTAGATAATATGTTGATGATTCGCGGAATTAATAACGGCTCTGACGGTCATGCTTTAAATTACTTTAAAACCACCCGTCCCGTAAACCAAAGCTCTAGTATTGATGGAGCTGTTGCGGATCGCTCGAATATGGCTATTCCTAGTGCCTCCTTACTTCGCGGCAATAGTGGCGCTTTCAAATCCAAAAGTGGTGTAGCGCCCTCAATGATGCCTGCAGGTGCAAATCCCTTACAAGGAATCTTATCGGCATTTGATCAATCCAAAGATGGACTCAACAGTGGTTTTCAAAGTCGACAGTTAGCTATGGATAGTGCTTTTCAACAAGCCATGCAAAGCTTAGGCAATTATGCCAAATCAGGAATTCCAGGCACAGAAAATCTATACACTATGCGTACCACAGTTGAAAAAGTAGTGCGTGCGGGAATTGGCGACCTGGCATCTGCTTACAACAGTATTTATCAAAAATATGTTGGATTAATGCGAGCAGTTGCGACCTCACCTATTCCTGGCATCACTGATACCGCAATTTCACTCGGAAGCTTCAGTCAAAACGGTTTTAGAGTTGGCGGTGCAACCACATATGTCGGAAGCGGTTTTGATCCACGCACAATGGTAAACTCAAACACGAATATTTCGTTACTCGCAGAAAATTTTGCTGTGGCCGAGTATTTGTTGGTTAACGGTTACACAAACTCGATCAATATGGGCAGTAGTTCCATATTCAAGTTGAATTTCGCCAATAATTATAATGAATGGATTCTTGATGAGCACTCTGGCGGAGGTAATCTCAGCATGATAGCCAATGCTTTTATGTGGAGAGTCGTCGCAACGTTCATTAATGAATTCGCTAATGTTCTTAAGAGTAAAAATTTATGGAAAGAAACTGTCATTCATCTTGGTGGTGATTTTGGCCGCAATCCGAATAAATCAGGCGTAGGCTCTGAGCACGGATGGATGGCTAATAGCGTTTCATTAATTTCTGGTGCCGTCACTAAACCCTATGTCATTGGCAATACGCACTGGAATGGTTCACCCTACGCAGATCGTAATGTTTACACGGGCACATGGGGAGCCGCAGCCCCAACAATGGTTGATGGTCAAGCTCAAGAACTTACACTCGGTCATGTGGCTTCTACAATCTGTGGTCTTTTGCGTGTGGAATCTCCTACTCCAAATAACAATCCACTTTTTACCGAGCAAAACGGCGGAACCGTCGTGCCACTTGTGGAGCCAGCAAAAAATGTTTAACAAATTAAACCTTTCTCTTATTAGTGCTATTGCGATGATCGTTGTTTCTTACAACGGTTGCAGCGGTTTTACGTCATTGAGTACGAATATTGGTACTATTAATAGTTCAAGCACTGCAGCTAGCGGCCAACCGGCGGCGGCGGCGCCTGGAATCGAAAGTTTTAAGGCAACAGTTTATCCGCTCTTGCGTACCAATTGTGTTGGTTGTCATGCCACGAGCAAAATTCCTCTGCACTCTTCAGCAGATCCAGTGACTGCATACAATGGGGCTTTCACCAAACTTTCACTAACAAAGCCCGACGAATCATTGCTGGTACAAAAATCCGGAGACGGCCATTGCAAAGTTAATCCACCGATTGATACTATGAACTGTCTTGATCATATGGCTAAATTTAAGGCGGCAGTCATTACTTGGGCGGCACACGAAACTTCCAACACGGGTGGCGTCCTACAAGCCGCCGGCAACAGTCGCTTACGCCTAGGTAACCGTCGTTTTGTGAGTTCTAAATTGAATGATTTATTTGGTAGCGTGGCCAACACTCCGGTTAATGAGATGGTTGCAACAAAGTACGGAGTTTTTGGTGGACCATGCGATAAATACAGAGCTGATTTCTCTACTTACGGTGGGATTTACGGAGTACCAAAGGGTGACTGTGATAACATCGCCAACTCGCAATCCAGCGTCATTGCTCCAAACACCGCGCCCCGCTTAGCTCTTGTAAACCGAGTGTGTAATCGCATTTTACAAGAGGACACGTCAGTACATAATATTGTGACCAAAGGTTTTGGTTCGACGTCACCGATTAGTGCGCGTCGCCCGAACGACACTGATTTACAAACGCTTTATGGTTTATTTTTCACAGGCCGACTTGCTGATAGCACCGTAATCAGTGGCTTGCGCGGCCTTAGTGATAAAGCTCAGTCCTTGGGTTACACCAATATCGAATCGTGGCGCTTTTCACTGATTGCTTTGTGCCAAAGCCCTGACTGGCAAATTCCGTAATCTATCATTCTTCGTTATAGCGATACACATGAGAAACAGTACCTAAAGGCTGCCCTTCGGTATTCGTAAAAACAGTCCAATGCCCCTTTAAAGAAGGGCTTTCAAATTGAAAGTTTCCAAGTCGAACATCTTCGGGAAGAACAAAAGGATTATTTCCAGCCGTAACCACAAGCTTGCGCAAAGGCTTAGAAACTTCAATCCTTAGCGATTGAGTTTCCCCCGCAACAGCACGAGGCAAGACTCCAAGAACTTGACCACGGGCTGTTTCTATTCGAATCGGAGGATGATATACTTCATTTTCAGTTGCAGGGATGATGCGTTTTATCTCGACAATAATTGGCAATGCTTTAGTAAGAATTGGATCTGGAGGAAGTTGAGAAAAAGATTCCCTTTTAAGGGCACGATCAAGCTCAACCAAAGTTTTTTTCAGCCCTTCTGTAGGATCAATTTCTTTATCAAAAAACAATGTCGATAAATTTGGATTTGGTTTTATCAGTTGTGTTTTGACGAGCAAATCTAAATTCTTTTTGTAATCACAACCAACTATTCCTAAAAATTTCATTTCCGGATGAATTCCTTGTAAGACAGCCGTCATGTCGTAGCCGTAAAGATCAACCAAGGCCGCGCGATGAATACCTGCAACTTGTTCAGCGTCACTGCCTGCATGAGCCACCAAAATCACCGCAGCCGTATCTTGCGAACGAACAGCTTCCCATAATTCATTTTGACGAATAAAATGGCGAACCTCGAGGCGATACCTTTGCGGGAAATGCTCACGAAACTGCTGCTCAAGCTTTAAATTGTAAGTTCGGTATCTCTCTTGAAAAAAAATAGGCTTCATAGTGGTTAAGTTTAAGGAAGTCAGCAAAACTATTTTTGGCAAAGATTTGTTTTCGGGCTTAGGGCTCTCGTGAGCCCAACCCGTGCTAATCCCTACTAAACAAAAAAATAAAAAAACATTCTTCATCTTTGTTGCAATATTGGAGTTTGCCCTGAAACTTTTTTCAATGCTGAAAAGGCAGTTGGTGACAATTGAGTACCGTTTGCTTGCCAAAGATTTCGAGCTAATTTCTGATCAACATCTTGCCCTAGGCTCACACGTGTCGTAAGAGTCCCAACGATATGTTCACGAATAGCGTTGATCTCTGGAAGTTCTTCATTGTAGCTACTGAGCTCAACATCGCTGAGTCCAAGTTGGCGGGCTTCATCAGATTTAAGTTCTGTGAAAACCACATCAGTTCCTTTTTCTCCATCCATCAGAAAGATTCCAAACCAGAACGTGAGCCACGCAGTCCCATGATCCTGGTGAACTGGCGCTAAACTAGCTAAAGTGACAAAGGCACCCGCAACAATAAATGGAACGCCAATCAAGTGTGGCAAAAGAATAACGCCGACAGCTGCTTCTGATTTTTTTGGACTAAAGTTAATCAAAGAAATAACAGTCACGAGTGAAACTAAAAATTTTCGCATGATCTTCTCCTTGTTATAATTTACAAACTTACTTCTTCGAACTTTGATAGGCTCAATCAAAAGGAGTGTCAGCAGGTTTTTATGTATTGTTGCGAAAAAATTATTTTTACTCAGTGAATTTTGAATTGACGGGGCAGCGCGCCCCGGCAAAAGACTGTTATTACTCACCCCTGGATAGCTTTAATTTACAAAAATTGTTTTGCAGTGCAATTTAGCCAACGCCCAAATGTCTCAAATTGAAACAATTTAGTGTCTCACTTTGATACAAACTTCGAAGAAGTACAATTATACAGAACTGAATGCTTTGGACGTAAATTTGCAATTACTAGTTCTATTCGGAGGATTTTATGCGAAGTCTTTTAAATGCAATTTGTTTTTTATTTCTAACAACAACTGTTTTTGCCCAAACTCAATCAAAAGAGAATGCTCAAGTTGAAATTAATAATACTATAGAGCAACTTAATAGAGACAACAATTCGGGAACCGAAAATTTTGTTATTTTCAGCTTAACGAAGCAGGCCATCCGACTTGCTGAAGTGCCATTGCAAGAACGAGGAATTTTTCCTGCAACCTGCGATCAAAATAAAAATAAATGTTATTATCAGGTCGAGTTTTTTATGATTGATAGAACAATTGAAGCATTAAGAAAAGCTAACTCTTTTACCCGAGAACAAAAATGAAAGCTTCAATAATCTTTGCAAGCCTTTGCCTTTTTTTAACCTCCGCTGCTTATGCAACTAAATTAACCGGTGATACTTTAGCGTCTGCAGAAAGAAATCTCACTGAACTTCGATATAGTCTTGAATATATTCTTTCGCCCGGAAAATTACTCGGAAAAATTGATCTAACGGATAACAATAAATTGGCTAAAGCCGTTTGCGCACAATTGGGTTCAGCTGTCGGGTACGCAAATGCAACTTCAAATGAAATTACGCTTTTTTCATCTGAAAACTTGAAAATAAATCGAGATTTTTTTAATCAAATCAATGTTCTAAAGCAGACCTTAGCTGATGCACGCAATGAGTATTGCTTTACGCAAGTCTCTGACATAGGCCGAGCAGAAATCGTCGCGCTTAAAGCTAAGAAAATGGTTTTAGAAATTTATTCTACTCTAGAAAGTATTCGATAAAAAAGGGCAACAACTGCCCTGATAATTTATAAAATGCTTTTATGTCCTTGGGAGCGGCAAAGCTTGATTCGGTCAACCATAGCTTTAGAAAGATCATCATGGTACAGGCCGTAAGATTCAACATACAATCCCTTTATATTTTTTCCGGTGATTGCATATAATATAGATTGATCATCAGGATCAGAAGAGTTTTCAAAACGAAATATATCATCAATAAAAATATCATTAGGATACAATTCGATTTTTCCGGACTGACAACTCAGGTGGTCTCGACTAGGTACAAAACTTTCTATGTAACCTTTATCTTCTAATTTCGTAATAGTCTCACTCAGATTTGCCATCATACCTGTTCCAGCTTCGAGCATTTCTTTTAGAGTCGCTTTTTCCATAAGTTTATCCATTCTTAAATTGTTGAAGATTTACTTTTGCATTAAGCAGAATTCAAGCCACCCTCAGAACCAATGGATTCCAGTAAATGGAAAAGAGAACAAACAAAAGGGGCGTAATTCCTCGTAGTTTCTCAGCTTGAAAAAATTCCTAAACCTGAAAAAAATTTGGCTTTTTATTGAAAATATGCCATAAGGCGCTCATGTCAAAAATCAATAAAAATAAAACGCTGTCACCCTTAGTTCAATCTGTAATTGCCTTAGATAATTACTTTTCCGAGCTCATCCGCCTGGGTGCCAGGATCGAAGATACGGATATGAAATCAAATTTTGATTTTGAACAAGCCCAACGTTTGATCAATCATTTTGTTGATTGCGGTCAAAACGTTTCCAATGAAATTATTCAAATGTCGGCAGCCCTAAATGCGGCTCGAACTCAGGCTGAAGCCACTGCGCAACTTGTTTCAGTCCGTGCAGAACTACTCCAAGCGCGTAAAAATGAACTGCAGAAAAAAATGGATGCGTTTCGTTTGTTAGGCGAAAAGGTTCGTGATTTGACCTTATCCCTCAACGATATCAAAAAGCCAGAAGGCGAAATCGCTACCGAGGAAGACCGGGCGAAAATATCCATGCGTCTTTCAGAATTTGAATTACAGATTCAACCACTTATTGAAGAAGCGCAATATTTGAAAAAAGAGGCGCAACATTCGAAAATCAAAATTTTAGAACAAAGTGCTGATTCCCTAGGACAAAGTCTTCTGGCAATAAGCCAAAAACTTGGTGCATTTCATACGACAGACCAGCTCTCTCACTAGATTGCTTGCTTATTAGGCTGAATTTGCCAGCCTCTTTGCAGTCAGCAACCTTGAGTTTTGAGAAAAGAGTGTTAGATTTTATAAATGCATCTGCCAGCCATCATCCAAGACTTAGCTATAATTCTTATCGCTGCCGGCGCAATGACTCTGTTATTTCGCTCTATACGCCAACCAGTTGTGCTTGGTTACATCGTCGCGGGCTTTCTTGTTGGGCCCCACTTTGAATGGATTCCAACGATACTGGATACGGAAAGTATAAAAGTTTGGGCTGATATAGGCGTCATATTTCTTTTATTTGCGCTCGGCCTTGAATTCAGTTTTAAAAAATTAGGACGTGTCGGTGCACCGGCTTCAATTACCGCTCTGGTCGAAGTCGGGATTATGATCGGAATCGGTTTTTTTGTGGGCCGATTTTTTGATTGGAGTCACTTCGATAGTTTGTTTCTGGGTGGCATCCTAGCCATTTCATCGACCACAATTATTGTTCGCGCATTTGAAGAACTTGAAATGAAAACGCGTGGTTTCATTCATCTTGTCTTTGGCGTTCTCATCGTCGAAGATTTGTTCGCTATTTTACTTATGGTGGTTCTATCAACAATTTCTTTGAGCCAAAAATTTTCGGGCATAGAAATTGGCATCGCAGGCTTAAAGTTATTTTTCTTTCTGACTCTTTGGTTCGTTCTTGGTATTTTTCTGATACCAAGTTTTTTAAAGAAAGTTCGACGATTATTACGGCCCGAGACATTGCTGATTGTCTCGCTTGGACTTTGCTTCGTAATGGTTGTATTAGCAACTAAGGTTGGATTTTCCCCGGCTCTGGGCGCCTTCATCATGGGCTCTATTCTTGCCGAGACCATCGAGAATGACCGAATTCAACACCTGATTCAACCGATCAAACATCTTTTTGGCGCGATTTTTTTTGTGTCTGTCGGAATGCTTATTGATCCCCAAATCTTGATTCAATATGCTCTGCCAATTTTCGTTATCACTTTAGTTACCATTGTTGGGAAACTCGTCACGACCACAGCTGGTTCTTTGCTCGCCGGCCAAAGCCTGAGGCATTCAGTCCAAGCTGGCCTAAGTCTTGCCCAAATTGGCGAATTCTCTTTCATCATCGCTGGATTAGGACTAAGTCTAAAGGTTACAAGCGAATTTCTGTATCCAATTGCCATTAGTGTCTCGGCCATTACGACTTTTACAACACCCTATCTTATCCGCTCATCAGATTCTGTTGTTCATTTTTTAGAACGCCAACTGCCGCCGAAGTGGATTAAGGCACTTGAAATTTTTAGAGTCCCCGCCGGAAATGGCTTATCAATAAATTATCAGCAAACACGATTAAAAAATTCTGCTCTTAAGATTATCGCAAATGCAGTGGTTATGATTTCGGTTTTTTTAATTGTTTCTGAATTTTTAACTCCATGGTTCGTGCGCAAAGAATTGAACATCGAAATTGCCCAAGCCTTAAGTTTATTAATTGCATTCACCGGATCGGCGCCATTTCTTTGGGCCATCACTGGAGGGTGCATCGGGGGCAAAGCCGTAGGCGCCTTATGGAGCGAGCGCAACTTTAGAGGACCCTTGCTGGCTTTGGAAATGTTTCGTTGGTCATTTGCTATTATTCTGACGCTCACACTTACAAGTCGCATAATTTCTTCATTAATTATTATTATGGCGATTTGTATTTTCATGCTCGCGATCGTTTATTTACAACCACGATACTTCGAAAAAATCTACCAGTGGTTGGAAAATCGATTTGTCCATAATCTTAATGAAAAAGAAATTAATGAAAAAAAGAAAAATCTTCCTGTGCTGGCTCCTTGGGATTCCCATTTAGCAGAAGTGCAAGTTTCCCCTGAGTCATCTCTTATAGGTAAAAAATTATCAGAGGTTATGGTCCGAGAGCGCTTCGAAGTGACAATTGCCTTGATTCAACGAGGACGCAAAACCATAACTGCACCAAATCGAAACGACCGACTTTATCCAGCTGATATTTTACAAATCATTGGTACTGATCAACAGATCGATCATTTTCGCCAAGAGTGTGAAACTGCTGACATCCAAAACCAAGAGCCATCGCAACTTAATTATGTTTTACAATCAATCTATATTGATTCCTCTATTCCCTATGCCAACAAGACCATAAGAGAATCCGGACTTCGAGAAGAAACACACGGCTTAGTTGTGGGAATTGAAAAACGTGGACAAAGAACACTGAATCCAGATTCATCCACAGTCATTGAACCAGATGACGTCTTATGGATTGTCGGTGACCAAAGTTTGATCAAGGGACTCAAGACTTGACTCAATATGAGACAGCCCTAGGACACAGGACACCTGCAGATTGCGCTTTAGCAATCGTCGTGTACTTTAAAAAAGTTCCCTGATATCCTGGATTTGTGTCAATAGTGGGAGTTACTGAGGGGCCATCGACATGAAACTTAATTTTTTAAATAACAAACACATTTTTTTCTTTTTTATTTCCAGCAGCTTAAGTATCTTTTTATTTCAAAACTGTCAGCAGTCTGGCGAAATCGCTCTACTTCCAGCTTTATCATCAGAACAGAGTTCAAATGATGTTCCTGATGCGACCTGTGGAAACAGAATTAATTCAAATGGCGTATGTAAAGACTTTGTCTGCGAACACGTGATTGAAATTAATGCGCAATCCTTAAATGATATCCCTGCAAGAAATGCCGATGGAAATTGTTATGCGATGAAACTTGGCTCTGCAATTTCTAAAAGCCCATCGAACTTAACATCAGCACGGGACAACGAGGTTATTTCGCGAAACCATGATGACAATAACGGCAGTCATCACCCCTATTCCATGGCCAGCTTTAAAGGTGAAATTAAATTGCGCGGACCTCGAGTGGTTAAATTATCTGGCGGTCTTTCAGAAACAGCCCAAATTAAAGTCGATAATTTTATTTTAACTGGTGTTTACCGAGACGGAACAGATATTATTAAATATTCTGATTATTATAAAGCAAGAGGCACATCTGATTCCTCGATTCCTAATGGTAGTGGCAACATTTCATTCAAAAATGAACAGATTCCTCTAGAGGTCTTTGCTAGCGGTGGAGTCAGCTCAATAGCCCCAATTGATCTTAGCAGTACGATTCAAGCCAATACCTATTATTGGCTTGATGTTCGAGCTTTAGATTGTGGTGGGGATCGTGAGATGTCGAATATCTACATTTTGTTTCAATAGAAAAGGTTTAATTTTTATCTTCTTAAATGAGTAAAGTAATCCAAAAACAACCAAGTACTTTCACTTTGCTCTAGGGTGTACTTTCCAATTTTTGCAGACACAGGGGCTTTTGAATCTCCAATTTCAATTCCTAAGGAAAGTGCATTAAATTTCCAAAAATAAAAATCTGCACTGGACCCTTTGGCAACATAGATGACTCGTGAAATTTGACCATAAGTGTAGGCATTGGTTGTCGCCATTTTTTTAGTTACATCTTCAAATACTTTTTGAGTCTGAATTGGAGGTGCTTCTTTTGTATATCCCCATGGAAACATAATTAAACGACCATAAGCATGAAAGTCGACGCTTCCTGTGAGTGGATATTTTTTAACAAAATTGATAATGCCATTAATACTTGCCGTCGGCGCTCCATTAACATTTTCTGGAAAAGGATAAGAACGATTTGGATCGCTGCCGTTATCATAACGATCTTGCTCAGAGAATCCATCAGGATTTACCACTGGGATAAAAACAATTTCTAATTTATCAAGATACTCTGCAAACCGAGGATTTGTACTTGCGCCCTCAAGAAATGAATTCATTAAATTGAGCAAAACTTCCGTGGTTATAATTTCGTCCCCATGGGTCGCTGCCGTCAGCATAATCCGCGGAACTTGTTTTCCATCATTCAAATGATTCGACACTCGAAGCGCAAGTAGCGGTTTACCGTTTGTAGAAACTCCATACTGAACTAAATTAGCAATTGCAGGATAACGAAGAGCTACAGCGTTAAGCATTTCTGTAACTTCTTTGAAAGAATGATAACCAGCCGTGCGCAGTGGGCTTTGTTGGCTAAGTCGAAAAACTTCCCGAACCGATTGGGAAATATCCTGCACTAAAATTCGTGCCGTCGGCGCAAGGCTTATAAATTCACCTCGTCGTGTCTCAGGAACCAAAACTTCGTAGGCATTTTTATGCGACCGAGAGACTTCAAAACGGTCAGCAATTTTTAACATTTGCTGACTGGAAATTCCTTGCACAACGTAACTGCTGATTTTCGGTTGCGCTGCTACTGCATTTTGTAGGCTAAAAATAAAACTTAAAAGGACAATAGAACTCTTTATGAAATGATGCATTGATTCTCCCTCTGCTTGAGCTAAGGCAAAACTATCTGCTTAATTTTGACTTTTCAAACACTTTCACGGATTAGGACACACCCTGACCTTTTGCATAATGGACAATAAAAAAGATCATCAGAACAAAACAGATTGATGAAATGAAATAGGTTGCTTGTAAGGCCTCATTTAAAAACAGAGCCTCGAAGGGTTGAATGACAATCGAGGACAGCAATGTGGGTAACTCTGCCGTAGCTATATCCGTCAAAGAATAAAGTCTCATCGTCGCTATGTAGGCTCCAAACATACCGCAGCCTGATAATATACCGATAAGAATAAATTCAAGATTCCAGGTCTCAAAAATTTGGCCTGAAGACAATAAGCCCGCACCGAATTGATCTAAAATTCCATAAAATACAATAGCCAGCGATGGCACTAAAATCGTGATCCCTTCGTTTTCGTCATTCATACTTTTTTTTATAAATAAATATCCAAAACAGAGCGCTAATGTTCCTATCGACAGGGAAGCAAGTCCCAAAAATAAATTACGTTGCACCTCCAAAGCCGAGACATACCAAATAAGAAATAAAATCGATACTAGCGAAAGCCCTCGCGAACGCCATGAAGCCTGAATGCCCACAAGTGGCCCCAGTGCGATCAACAGTGGCACATCGATATTGGATAGAACGGAAACCGTGGATGCGGTCAGCCAGTTGTAGCTCATTGAAAACAATGTCAAAGCGAAGCCGGCAAGCAGGGCCCGAAAAAATTGTGTTCTTATCGATTTTGGCCAAAGCGAAAGGTTCCTTTTGTAAGCAAAAACAATCACCAGCAACAAACAACTGATTCCTCGCAAAACCAAACTTTCTGAAAGGGGTACGCCTCGTGTCGCTAGTAAACGAATGCAAAGACCCGTTATGACAAGACTAAATATTAAAATGAAAGCCCAAAGAGAAAACCGCGATTTCATAAATCATCCTTCTTTGGTCGACAAGATAGAATGAAATTAAAGATTATAAAATTGATCTATTTTCAGCGAAATTGTTTAGAAAATTAGAACAATCAACTCGAGGACTTTACTGACGATGTCTTTATTCTCTCGGCAATTCTTTCAATCACCAGATCCAAAGCTCGAGTGCGAATACGAAATTTTGACCAAACAGCAGAGATCTTATAATCTGCGTCCCATCCCCTGGGAATGTAAGTTTCGATTTCGGTGCGATGACTATAGGCTATAAATTCTGGAATAAGAGTCCAAATTGCATTCGATTTCAAGGCTTGAATTGCCACATCATAGTTATCAAATAAATTAACGATTTTAGGCTTAATTCCCAATTTTTGAAATGCAGGATGATCTTCACAGTTATCAATCCCCTGCGCCGATAAGGCGGCAATTGAAGGGTAACGGCTTAAATCTTCTGCTCGACGATCTTTAAGAAAGGGATGCTTCTTCCCAAAACATAAGACCAGTTTCCCCTGGTGCAGAATCTCTTGTTCGTGATTAGGACCTGACTGTGGCGAAAAACAAATGCCCAAGTCGACCTCCCCCGAATTCACCCGAGAGAGCACCTCTCCTGATCGCAAGGAATGCAAGGTTGCCGTCAGAGCCGAATGTTCTTTTTGAATCCCCATCCATGTTGGCGTCAGGAATTCCGAGCACAAGACGTGCGTCGCTGCAATTCGATAATGACCACGCATTTCTAACTGATCCGAGGAAAGTTCGTCACGGATGTGACTGATCTCTGTCATTAGAAACTCGGCGCGATCTAAAAGAAGTTTCCCATGTGGAGTAAGTTTAATCTGTCGTCCCTGCTTTTCAAACAGAGCTTTGCCAAACTCTTCCTCGAGCGCGGCGATACTGTGGCTAATCGCGCTGGGCGATATATTAAGGAATCGAGCGGCCTGGCCAATATGCTGGCGCCTAGCTGTTTCTATAAAATATTGAAGTTGATCGAATTTCATAAGTCTTCTCCCAGAGCCGACATTCTCAGATTGTTTATTTTTTTTCAACGATAAAATTGAAAAACCATCAGTTATATTCATGCTTTTTTTCAAGTACATATACATCCATCGAATGAAACTTTCTGGGAAGGCGGACATTTATGAATATTTCGAATTTTAATAAAACAAAGTTAACCAATGCTTACGGCATTTTGTGTGGCCCTACACCTAAAGCCAGTGATCGAGATGCGCTTTATCCAACCTTCTGTCGCATCCCCAAAAATGAAGAAAGCACTCGTCATTCGCACTTCGAGCCTGAACTTTTTTACATTATGAATGGCACGGGATTGATGGAAATCAATGATGAAACTACGGAAGTCATTCAGGGCGATTTAATTCGCATTCCCTCTTTTTCACAGCATCGTCTAAAAAATATTGGCTTTACAGATTTGGAATTTCTTTCTGTTTACAGTGAAGACTTCGCCACTCCCCTAATTCCCTTGTCGATGACGATCACTGCGGCACCTCCAACTCCCAATGGCCCCTTGCATCTTGGCCATATCAGTGGACCTTATTTAGCGAGCGATATTCTGGCCAGATACCTGCGTTCTAAATCTGTCCAAGTTGTAAATCATAGCGGCACGGATGATCATCAAAATTATGTCAGTGAAAAAGCCCACTCTCTGCACCAGGACACGGAAAATTTTCGTCAACAGATGCGTTCTCGAATTCAAAAAGGCTTACACGAAATGCAAATTGAATTTGATGAATTCATTGAACCAAAAACCGATAAAGAATATCAAAATAAAATTCAAAAATTTGCGACTAAAGCCATTAGTCGCGGAGTAATTGAAAAAGAAATGGTCGATTTTCCTCACTGCAAACAGTGCGATCATTTCCTGGTCGATTCCTTAATCGATGGGAATTGCTCCTCCTGCCAGGAACCAAGTCGAGGCAACTGCGAGAATTGTGGAATCGTCGTTCCACCCTGGGACCTTCAAAACCCAAAATGTGCCCGCTGTGGTGCGCACTCTGACACTCAATCCATTTCGGTCTTTACATTTTCGCTAAGCAAATATTTACCATTGATCGAAAAAGATTTAAAGAATCTTTCTTTACCTGTAAATTTGCAAAGCCTTGTCGAGCGAATCAGTAAAATTAAAGATCTTAAAGTCCTTGTTAGCCATCCAAATGCCGGTGACCAAGGACTTACTTTACCTGGATCTGATCAAACTATTCATGTTTGGTTTGAAATGGCTGCCCATTACGAGAGCTTCGCTCTTAGCAAGACAGCATGGACTCATTGCTTTGGATTTGATAATAGTTTTCATTATCTTTTATTTATTCCCTCATTATTGCGAGCCCTGAATTCTGAAGCGAAACTTCCAGATGCGGTCATTGCAAATGAATTTTTGTTATTAGACGGACTTAAATTTTCTACAAGCCGGAGACATGCCATTTGGGCTGACGAATTTGAGGGCTCAGCCGAACATTTACGTTTATTTTTAAGCCTCGAGCGCCCGGCAAAACTGCAATCAAATTTTTCACTGAAAATTTTTCAGGATTTCTCGGCGAATCTTGAGCAAAAGTTGCAGCAGCTCAGTCATCGCGCAAAACTTTGCGAAGAACAAAATCCAACCGCAATCTATCCCGAAGCTTTAATCGATTGCCATCGCTTTACACGTGACATGGAATTTTTTTTAGCACCGCAAAATTTTGATCTTCGTCGTGCTGCTCGACGACTTTTTGATTTTATGGATTTAACACTTCAAAACCAACACCAGAGTGAAAAATTGATGCTTTCAACTCTCGCTGGCTTCATGGCGATTTTTATGCCAACCGAAGCAAAAAGGCTAACGCCATGAAATCCTATGAATTTGATATCCTCATTATTGGCGGCGGCTGCATCGGCAGCAGTGTCTATCATGAACTTGGGCTGCAAGGTTTTACCAACGTAGCTCTTCTGGATAATGGAAGAAAGACCCTTAGTGCCACGTCGAAATCAGGTGGAATGCTTAGGGTTTTTCACGAACGTTCACAGCATATTGATTTGGCTTTGAATAATCTCAAACGTCTTGAGGTTTATCAAAAGGCAGGCTGGATCGAAAAAGCTCAGCCGAATGCGAGTCTGTATTTTTTTAATAAACATCGTTACTCGAGTTATGAAGAAAATCTTCGTAAAATGGATGGTGCTGGATATCCATTTGAAGTTTTCAATACGGTGTATGGTCGCGAACGTTTCCCTCAATTTCATTGGGGCGATGATGAGTGGGCGATTTATGAACCACAGAGTTCGCAACTCTCTCCACAAACTTTTGTCGAGGACCTACTTACTGCCAGCGCTCCATATAAAAATACAATTCTGGATTCTTTCGAAGTTATTCGCATTTGTTCTTATCGTGATCAATTTCGAGTTTACAGTAATGATTCAGCGGTAACTACTAAATTGCTGATTCTTGCAGGAGGCGCCAGACTTGTACCTAAGCTGAAAGATCTTGGTGTAAGTCTGCCGCTGGAAACAAGAACCTTGACGAGTTATTTGGCAGAAAAAAACCAAGAAGATTTTGTTTTACCAAATTATTTTGATCGGGAAACTTTGCAGTTCGGTGGATTCGGTCCAGGTCGAAATGTGACTCTATCAAATCCCCTCAATCAACGCCTTATTGAAAAAAAGTGGAGCTCCACATTCACAGAAATGACAGCGCAAGACTGTTATGCACCAGGGCGACTTGGCTATATCGGTGAAGTGCCGGGGCATCCTCGATTGATCTTAGCCACAGGCTGGGGAGGCACTGCATTTAAGTTTGCCTTAGATGTCGGTCGCCAAGTTGCCTACGCGGTTGAAAGAAACCTTCCGGACAGGAGATTAATATATGGGAAATAATGAACGAAAAACTTTAGCAGTCATCGGTGCTGGCCCCAAAGGCCTTGCCGTTGCCATCAAAGCTAAAGTTTTAGAAGAATTCGGTCTTCCCGTCGATCGCGTCGTGCTGATTGAAAAACATGGTGTTGCGGCAAACTGGTCAGGTGATTTTGGATACACCAATGGAGAAATGAAATTGGGTACATCTCCGGAAAAAGATGTGGTTTTTCCTTTGGAAACAGAAGTCGGTGATGACGAACTGAATGAACGCATTCGACAACGTTTGCTGCAATTCACGTGGGTTTCTTTTCTTGTGCAAACTCGACGTTATTCCGATTGGGTAGATCGTGGACGTCCTTCTCCGTGCCACCAATTATGGTCTGTTTATTTGCTCTGGGTTTCAGAACAACTTGAACCTCAAGCTTCGATTGTCAAAGCAGAAGTCGTGGGCATTGATTTAACTCCCGATGGAAAACGTTGGGAACTTAGCTTACGTCAATCGCCCGACGACATTATCTTAAGTTTTCTACGAGTCGATCGCCTGATGTTAACTGGCCCCGGAAAAACCAAAATGGATTTTGTCGAAAAGAATACTGAGTCTTTACCAGGCCTCTATGATTTGGAATCCTTTTGGGCTGCTTTGAAAACTAAAAAAATTTCCACTTCAGGAAAAATAGCGATCATTGGTGCCGGTGAAAATGCGGCCTCAGCTTTGTTAGCTTTATCTCAGCACGCGCCCCTACTGCAAGTGGATGTGATTTCTCCGAAAGGTTTCATTTCAACACGTGCAGAAAGCTACTACGAAAATCAGGTTTACTCTCAGCCAGAAAGAAATGGCTGGGGCGAACTTGATATTTCTGATCGGTTGAACTTTATCGAAAGAACCGATCTGGGAGTTTTTTCAACTCATGCGATGAGTATTTTGAACGAACAAATTCGTCATCGAATTATTGCTGGTCGCGCCGTTGGACTTGAACAAGACGGACAAATGCTGTCACTGAAAATTGAGTATGGCCCAAAAGTTTTAACACGAAATTATGATCAAGTGATTTTAGCCACTGGCTTTGACCAGATTTCAGCTCTGAAATCACTTTTTTCAAATACCGCCTTAAAGACTTTAGAAAAAGCCATAGGTTCTGTTGTAAACCAAGATCAAATAAAATTTCGGATTCAAAATGATCTTTCGGTTAAAGGCATGCAGCCCACTTTGCATTTACCGATGCTGGCTGGAGTGATGCAAGGACCAGGATTCGCAAATTTAAGTTGTTTGGGTTCACTCTCGGATCGAATCGTTATTCAAGGAGGGGGAATGCAAGTGGAAACCTCAAGAAGTCCACTTTCCCTCGCTAAAGGAGATATATGAAAAATCATATTTCGTTTATTACGGATCGAAAAAATGAAATTGAAGCTCTTCGCCAGCAAGAGTACGCCAATGCCAAAGGTTTTGTTGTCGACTTGGAAACCCTTAAATGGAAATCATCCGACGACGAAAGTTTTGTTATGGCCGCTGAATCAAAGGGTCAGTTGGTCTCGACCATGCGAGGTGAAGTTATCAATGAACTGGCCGTTTTGGAAAAAAAATTAGAATGTCCGTGGAATTTTCCAATGGAACTTGGGATGCCGGTACTTTTGCTCAGCAGAGCTGCGACACTTTCTTCCTATCGAAATGTCGGACTCAATCTTGTACTTCGCTATTGGTTTATACGTCTGGCAATGGCTCACAATATCCATTTTATGATCGGAACATTTATGTCAGGCTCGCCCCGCGAAAATACTTTACAAGAAATGGGGTATCAGTTCTTTGAAAATAAATTAGGGTGGCAAGAATCCACCTACCGATCACTGGGTCCTGTAACTGTTGCGGTATTAAATCTACAAACGGATGGAGAAAAAGCTCTTCAATACTGCCTTCGTCGCGTCCCTGAAGGAATAAAGGAATATCAGTTTAACCAAGAGTTTCCAGCAATAAGATATGTGAGGAATTTATGAATCAAAAAGGATCTTATCAATTTGAAAATCTCGAAAGTCGCCACATTGAAGCAACACACTTAGCCGATCGAGCCCAATTGCGTCTTGATGGCTTCACTGACTTGCTCAATCGTCACGAGTTTCCTTCGCAAGGGAAAATTCTTGAAGTGGGTTCGGCGCAAGGGATTCGTACGCGACTAATGGCAGAAAATTTTTCCCAAAGTGAAATTATTGGCATTGATCGAAGTCCAGAACTTTTGGAAATTGCTCAAGCGCGAAATCGTGATTTAAAAAATCTTTCTTTCCAGCAAGCTGACTTGTATGAACTTCCTTTTTCAGACAATAGTTTCGATTTTATCTACGCAAGATTGGTATTCATGCATTTAGCAGACCCAATTAAGGCCCTGCAAAGCTTGAAGCGCGTACTGCGCCCCAAAGGACGTCTGCTGATCGAAGACGCTGATCGCGATTGTATGTTTTTTGAACCCGCCCCGGCAAGCTTCTCTGGCTTCTGGAAAAAAGTGCAGGAAGGCCAGCGTCGTCTTGGCGGTGATCCCAACGTCGGAAGAAAACTTGCGCCCTATTTAAAACAACTTAATTTTCAAAAAGTAAAAATTGAAACACAGCCAATTGTTGGCGGTGGCGAGGAGATCGAATTTCTTGTTCGAACACTTCTGCCCAGTTTAAATATTTATTTAGAGCCGCAAGATCGCTCGATTGGCCAAGCAGCAATTAATGATTTATTAAAAATGTCTGAAGATCCTCGAGCCAGTTTCTATCACTTCTGGTTTGTCGTAAGCGGAGAAAAAGAATGATCAACATAGCAGATATTAAAATGAAACCCAGCAATTTCGGAGGCAACAACGAACCTGAACAACTTTTTGGCTTAGCTGCACAACTGACATCAAAAGGCATTCAACATGGCGTTTGGCAGAGCGGACCAGGCGAATTGACACTCAATTTTGAATGGAATGAAACAATTTATATTCTCGAAGGTAGCGCCGAAGTAAAAAATCTAATGACCGAAGAAAAATTTACGCTTATTGCTGGCTCGATGATGACTTTTGAGCAAGGCTCACATTGGCGCTGGAGGATCCCATGGAAATTAAAAAAAATCTTTACAATTCTGGAGTGATAAAATGAAAATTCAAAAAGCAACATCTGAAGATTTTGAAAAAATTGTGCCCCTCTTTGATCTGTACCGACAATTTTATAAGCATCCACCGGATCAGGAAGCTGCGAGATGTTTTCTGCAAGAACGACTTGTTAAGAATGAGTCCGTGATTTTCTATGCTCAAGACCCTTCGCAGGCAACAGTAGGCTTCATTCAACTGTATCCTTCGTTTTCTTCAATGGCGATGAAAAGACTTTGGATATTAAATGACTTATTTGTCGCCCCATCGGCACGAAGAATGAACATTGGTCGAAGTCTTCTCTTAAAAGCGATCGACTATGCCAAGGAAACAAATGCACGAGGTTTAACTTTAAAAACTGCCAAAGATAACCTTCCAGCACAGAGACTTTATGAATCATTAGACTGGAAACAGGATCAACGGTTTTATTCTTATGATATAGCAGTAAGCGCTATTTAAGAATAAAACCGTTAAATTTTTACTGGGCCATGGATTCTTTTACTGCAGCCTCAGCATTAACAATCCCAGAACCATATTTATTATTTACGTTCTGTTCAACCACAGTTGCTGTCTTTTTTAAAAGCTCTTTAACCCGCGCCGGAGACAAGGTTTTATTTGCACTCTTCATCAATGCCACAACACCAGCGACATGAGGTGACGCCATCGAAGTCCCCTCAAGATATTCATAGTCCGCTTTTTCAACAAAAACTTTTCCCTTAACGACTTGGCCACTTTCAATTGCTTTTTGGGCAATGTCGCCATTTTTTTGTTCAATACTCAGTACGGGAATTGGCAATTCGCCTCCATCTGGTTTTAAATTTCCACGAAGTAATCCTGGAATATTATTAATAAAAATAATGCCCGTTGCTCCTGCTTTAATCGCAAAATTAACCTTATCACCAATACGAATTCCACCATGAGTAATTAAAGCAAACTTTCCAGAGACATTCACTCGAGCAAAATCTTCGGCACTTCCACGCCCAACATACGCCAACTGATTTTCCATAACTCGATTAATTATTTTTGAGCCATGTAAAGCGGCGCTGGGAATATCAACCATATTATCACCGTTGATATTCATCTGCACTTTGGAGCCAATCCCTCTTCCTTGTGGAAATGTAGACAAAACTTCCATGCCTGGAGCGACGATTGTTAATTCAGGACCATATTGTGAAAGACTGGCTCGTTGACCGTTCCTATCTGTGGCTCCAACTGCGATCACTTCTTTTAAAGCCGCAGGAAAACCAACCCGCGCAGCTCCACCGTTTCCTGACGCCGAGACGATTGTAACTCCTGCTGCATAGGCACTAGTCACGGCGTCCCCAATTGAGGGATCCAAGGCCCCCGTAGAAATTGACATGTTAATCACGTCGACCTTTTTTTGAATTCCCCAATTGATACCTTGGACAATTCCAATATTTGAACAACCTCGAATAGCACAAACTCGACCCATCAGAAGTTTTGCATTTGGCGCAACCCCAGAAAATCCGGAAGCATCCAAAGCCCCAGCGATTATTCCAGATACATGAGTGCCGTGCCCGACGAGATCGGAAAAGTCTGCTGAATTAACCGGCTCGTCGCCAGCAAAGTTTCGACCTTCTTCAAAATTTGGTTTCAAGGAAGGATGTCCTCTGTCAATACCCGTGTCTAAAACTAGAACACGAGCCTTTGCCCCCATCCCATCTAAGGCCCAAGCTTCAACGGCTCTTATTGCAAGAATCCCCCATGGAGTTTGCTTAGCTTCGGCTAATTTTACTCCGTCTGCCAATGGACTGTACATGAAACCATCTAAAGCTTTTGGTGCCGGAAAAAATACTTCCTTTTGAACGAAAGCCACGTTCGGATTTTTACGAAGACTCTCGACATCCGCTTCTGAATCAACCTTTGCGACAACGGCGTTGAGGTTATTCAAACTGTCTACTAATCGCAGATTAATTTGCGGGAAAATATTTTGTAATTGTTGAGACTGTACCTGGGCCTGGGTTATCGCCTTAAAAACGCTAGCCTCTTTCATTTTTATGTAAACTCGTTGTTCCTTTGCTTCTAGATTTAATGCTGCCATGGATAGTACGAGCACTGTTGCGCTTCGTGCTATTTTAGATATAACCTTCATGCTTCCCCCTTTTAGTTTCACCATCTTGCCGAAATTCATTACAATTTTTGGCTCAAGAGGATTGCATTAAACTATTCAGAGAAAAACAAGCCCATAGTTTCTTTTTAAGAAATGAAGCAAGTGCCCATAAGTCTTATTTATAGCTGATCATAGAAAAGAAGCAGACGTATCAAAAAATGCTGTGAGCGGTCACAGCACACGCCCAATTTACATTTGGTTATTCATAAAAGCTTGCTTAAGAGTTTCGATATCCAGCTTTTTCATTTGAAGCATGGCCTTCATCACTCGATCTGATTTCACAGTATCCTTGGCCCGCACCATGCCGTCCAAAACAGCAGGAACAACTTGCCAAGACAAGCCGTATTTATCTTTAAGCCATCCACATTGCTCGGAATTTTTATCAGCGGAAAGCTTTGCCCAAACATCGTCAATTTCTTTTTGAGTTTCACAACTCACCACCAAAGACATCGCCGGCGAAAGTTTAAAATGAGGGCCGCCATTAAGGGCCATGATTTCTTGGCCGTTGATTTCGAAAACAACAGTCATGACAGAGTTTTTTGGCCTACCAGCGGTTTGTGAGGCGCTATCACCATAATAAGCCGTTTTTATAATTTTTGAATTCTTAAAAACAGAGGTGTAAAACTGAGCGGCTTCTTCTGCTTCGCTATCAAACCACAAACAGGGCATAATCTTCTGCATAACTAAACTCCTTGTATATCTAGCTCGAGACTAACATGAAAATTAATTCTTGGCACATGATTAAAGCCCATAGATTCAGGTGCGTCAGTGCTCATCAACAGATACCTGCATTATTTAATGCAGGTTATTTGCTGAAATCCATTTAAGTCGATGGGTCTTCCTTCTAAAACAACTCCGGCTGGGACTGTATATAATCCAATACAATTGTAACCAGTCGTGGCAACACTCGGTAAATAATTTAGAGCATCAGCAAAATAAGTGTCACCATGAACATCCCAGTCACATCGAGTTGATCCTCCATAACCTGTTGCAAATCTTACGAGACCATCTGCGTCTCTGTACACAAGTGCTAGGCCCACCATTTCGACGGCTGTTGTAGCAGGAGAAACATAAGAACCATCTGGGTTTCTTGCATAGATTGTTGTACTACAAATAGGATCTGGCTCTGGTGGAATCGTCGTTGTGTCGAAGGGATCAAATCCGTATATTTCAATTAATCTCTGGCGAGTGATGGGTTGCGGGTCTACACTTCCACCAATATATCTCGGATCGCTTCCAGGAAATAACATATTTTTGGGATCACCGCTTTGAAAAGGCCAGGGATCAATGACAATGCCTTGAATCTTTACATTTTCGTTGTTGGGTTGAAGGCCTTTTGGCAGGGCAACAATGTAACTATGGCCACCATCAGAACTTGTACCAAAATAAAAATTGGTATTCTTCATTCCCAAAGAGCGGTCAACAATAGATCGTGCAACAATGTACTGTATCCCTTGGCAAATCCGCGGCGAAGCACAAAGATTTTCGATCCCGTCACTGGGTGGCGGAGCTGGGATACCTACTTTATCTAAATAATAATTCAATGCTTCTCGAGTCGCCTTTCTCATATCTCTTCGCATGCTATTAAGACTTTGAAAAAAATTATAGGCTGCGCCGCCAAAATTATCTGCGATGAAATCAGGATTAGCCTTAAAAAACTGCTTAACATCCTTAGAGACGTCATTCATCATTTGCTTAAACTCTCTCGAGTCGGCCTTACTCCAAGTTGTTGGATCATTAATTGGAGCCGCATTAGCGGCAAAATTAAGACACATCATAAGCGTGAAAATTAAAATTGATTTCATAGTTGTTCCTCCATATAGCAATTAACATTGCAACAAGGAGGCCAGTCTCAAAATGAGAATAATTTTATATTTTATCACACAACGATTTAAGGTAAGTGGCAGTATAGTTGGTCAGAGAGACGGGAAATCTGTAATTCCCATGGCGTTTTCACCATAACTCAGACCAAAATTGAGCTGAGTTAGTCCTTTAGAAATTTGGTTCATAGACAAGAGGAAAGGAAAGTCCTAACATTACTTTGGAGGCGAACATATGAAATACATCCTATTTATGTTTATGATTCCGAGTCTTACTTTGATGGCTTTTGCAGCTCCTGATTTTGACAAAGCTGAAAAGGACATAAAATTTCTAAAACCAAATGAAGTAAAAGAGCTACCCCTATCGGTAAAGAACGTTTTGGAATCTGAGAATTGCGAAATTCCAGTCATGCCTGGAGCGCAAAAACCTACCTCGTGGGCAAAAGGCTCTTTTGCTGAAATAGGTCAGACTGACTGGGCTGTTTTGTGTTCCAACTCTTCGAGTAAATCTCAAGTTAGAATTATTTGGGGAGGAAAAAGCAAACCTTGTCCCGAATCTTTTGGGTTCGCTGACAATAAAACTTATCTTCAAGTCCAAGATGAAAATACAATAATGTTTAGTCGAATGATCGGATCAGTAGGACCAAAGCGAGTGGTCTCTCTACTAAAAAAATCAAAAGGACCCTTACCATCATCATTTTCCCAGGACGCTATTGTAGATAGCTTCGTTGGAAAAGGCTCAACGGCTCATTTTTGTACTGCTGGAAATTGGCAAGAAGTAATTGCTTCTGACTAAAACACTTGTTTCTTGATCAACATTTCAGAAAAAATCAGTGAATAATGGATCTGCTCATCACTTTTATTGAATATTTCCTTTATACTTCATGTCGAAATTTTATAATTCTTGACAAGATTTTTGGATTTCCAATGGTTGCGCTGTGATTTTATTTTCTCGAATTTGTTTTCAAAAGGGTTTTTTAAATTTAGATTTCGGGGCGATGGCCTGCGCTTCGTATAAAATGATTTTACAAATCACCTGAGCCCTCTCAAAAATTCCATATAAAAAATCTATGCTATATCCTTCACTATGAAACAACAAACTTTTAATTTTTTCACGAATTTACCAAAAGAATGTGGCGGAACCCAAGCTGTTAACAAAAGAAAATCTCAACGGACACTTTCTACTAAATCACCGATACATTTGGTTCTGCGATCCGATAAAGCCAAAGGAGTTTGTTCTTTCGTTAATCATCAAATCGTTCTTAATAAATTGATTACAAGACTGGCGAAAAAGCACAGGATTAAAATTTATGCCCACGCTATCAATTGGAATCACATTCATTTTGTTATTCGAGTTTTTCATCGACGGAATTACAATTGTTGGATTCGCGATTTAACAGGACAGATTGTTCAATATATTTCTTTGAAAACAAAAACTCATTTGAGCGAATTCTTCACCGTTAGGCCGTACACGCGACTCGTTAGTTGGGGGCGTGAATTTAAAACGGTGATTGAATATCAGATATTAAATAAAATGGAGGTTTTCGGATTGAGGCCGAGGAAAAGTGGAAATACAAGTTGATTGATCTTCTTGGGCCTGGATTCAGGAGTAAGAAAATCACCATTTTAATCTAAATTTTATTTAACGATAATTTGCAGCGAAGGCGTCTAGATGGAATGTTGGTAAGCTCGTTATTATAAGAAATATCGATAGGCATAGTAAATCAATTAATTTTATTTCATTTAAGGATGTGAGTTATTTCTCTTTGAGAGACGAACAAACCAAAAAAGGAAAAGGACAATGAACAAGATTTTTATTGCAATGCTAATGACATTATTGGGAACAAGCGGACATGCAGCGACTTATACGAAGTATATATGCAAGGACCGAGCTAGTGGAAAAACTATCGCCCTATTTGGAGTGCAGCGTGACTGTTCGGCTCTTCCGCTAGGCTGTGCCTATGTTGAGTACGGGAACTATCAGAAAGCGATTGGGACTTACAACTATCATGAGAGTCAATGTCCAAGCCGACTTTGTGGAGACTATACTTTACAGTTAAAAGCCCGCTCAACGGGAATGTCACCCCAGTGGCCAGTGGAGTTCGTTACGATTGGAATTAATAATTACTCGGGATTTATAACTGGCAAAATTCAATTTGAGATGGCTGGGAAACAATCACCGCTTCTTTTTAACGTTGAATGTACGATACAGCCATAAATTTAAAACAGAAGAGTCCCAAGCTACTCAACTAATGGCAAATTACAGATGATGGAGTTTTCCCCGCCTTGAAATGACATTACAAACAGATCACCCTCTAATCTGCATTGAGATGTAAGGTGGCAATAATCTACAAATTTGAGAGTAACAGAGGGAATCAATATTTCTTTTGTCCGTAACGAGAATAGTCCATCAACACCAGAAGCTTTATCGTAGGTATATTTATTATTACTGTTTTTTAATGTGAGTTCTACCGAAGCTTGAATAAAGTCATTCTCGACTGCAAGTTCTATATCATGTGAAAACGCTCCGTTTTTATTTTTAAAAGACCTAATAGCAAGAGGAAATTCCTTTCTTAATTTGCCAACATTGACTGCTGCAACACAATTTATGTTTTGAATATCTAGAAATAAAGTTTTCTCCTCCGCAAAAGAAAAACTCGAAATTCCCAACATGATAAAAACGAACAGCTTATTTCTCATAAAAAATCTCCTTGGAAGATACTCACCATATGCCAATTATCGCCTGGTCTTTCGATCAAAGCGCCACACTAACCTATTTTAATATTTTGAGAAGATGTCAGGAATTTTGACAGGTAAAAAGTAAAAACTCCTATTACGGAGGTTAACGGTAAGACTATAAATGCTGAAATTAAAGTTGGGTACAAAGAGGCTGGCGATATGGCCTTTATCATTACAGAATACACTGCCTCTATTTTAGAACGTAGAAACCAAAGAAGTGTCTACGGATTGGTCGAATTGGTCTTACGAAAGATAAGATACCACCCTTTCGCCTATCGCTTCACTCTGATCCAATCGATGTTTAAACAGGCAAGTTCGTTAGCGTTACTCTCTTTTACAATTTCACTTACTGACTCAATTAGCTGTTCAACCAACTTTCTGACTTTGGGAATATCACTGGTAGCAATAGTCAGCGGACCTGTAAAACACAGCTCATCAAGCTGAAGATTTGGATAGCGCTCGATGGCTTTAAGACGCCAATTCGTATGATGACGAACTGCTAAGGGTGAATCGGGTTCAATGTGTGTGCGAAGTGGACCGATTTTAATTTTCTCTCCATCTTCAATGCAAAGCTCTTTTGTGATCAAAAATTCAATGATTTGATTTACAAGAAGTAACGGAAGATTGAAGTATACAGCTATCGCTTCACGAGTCTGTAGATGCTCGATAGAACTCGCCATTCTAATGGCAGAATAAAACCAATTCGAATAAAAAATAGCACGATCTGGCTCGGACATAATCTTATCTTGAGGCAATCGGTTTGCTAAACTCATTCCTTTTGCATTCAATTCTTTCAGCTGATTGGTTAAAAAAAGTTTTAGATCTTGAGTCCCTGCTTTTTCAATTTGTATTAAACATAAAAAGTATTCAGTCTCGAGAGTCGTAAGACCAAAATATCTTGAAAAACCGTAAGCCTGCTCCAGAGTGGGAGCTTTCACCCCTCTTATGATTTGGCTTATCAGTGTTGTATGGACTCTTAAATAATGCGCAATTTTTCGAAACTCTCCTCGGCCCCTCCGAGGTAAAGCTTCGATTTTTGACCGTACAAATTTCCGATAATCATTAAATTCGAATACCTTCATCTCTCGTCTTTTCGGTAGCTTATGGCTATTTGTTTACTTATTAGTCTTCAATTATGAAGAAAAAAGACTAAAGAAATCTATATTTTTAACGCAATAAGTCTTAATTTCACCTCACTTCGTTTCAAAAGGAGAAACTATGAAAACATTAAGTGCATTAGTCATACTTTTTACAGCAGCCTCTACTTCAGCAAAAGGCGTAACGCCCCTGAATTCCAATTTAAATTACTCAGCTTTGAGAATGTTGGATGGTGAATTATTAAGCTCAGAAATCGATCCAGAAATATATTGCGAACCGTCCCCGAGAGAAAGTTGCGTACATGCAAAAAAAGTCACCTTGAAGGTAAAATTCAACCGTGGCTGCGCCAATACCTTAGGCCCTGTCTTGGCCGCTAAAGGCGAAAGCTTTGGAGATCATACATTGATACATATTGCTGCGCCCTTAGCTATTTCCAAGCAATCCCAAGTTGCCCTCTGTGCTCCTGACCAAATGATCGAAGAACGAGAACTCGTCGTTTGGGTGAATACAGATACAAAAAACGTTTCAGTCCGATTTATGACAAATTAGAATCGTCCAAAAATCAATGGTGTTTGATTTGCAAGGGAGTATCGTATGTTAAAAAAAAGGTCATTGCGTAATTATTTAAGACTTATTGTGAGTCGTATTTTGTCACTTTGTCTAATTCTTATCATGAATTGTACTGCATTTGCAGGTGGCGGAGGAATGGATGGCGGCGGAGGAGGAAGCTTTCTATTCTACCGCGCAAGTCTTGCCAAAGATTTTATAGTTGAAATGCTTAAAAAAATTGAGCCGAAAGATCTCCCACCTTCTTTACGCTCAACTTTTAAAAATCACAAATTTTTTATGATTGAAGACTTTGCTAAGACTGAAGTCAAAGTATTGAATCAAAAATCTTACAGCCAAAATATATTTACCGATCGGAGTCCCGTTTCTGATCTGATTCTAGTGCAAAACTTTTGGGATCATACACTCACTCGTCAAGGTACATTTCGTATGGGAAGTCTTGCTTATACGATACTGTTTGTGCTTTTGAATCACGTTCCCTTGCAGGATGAAAAAACAAAATATGAATTGCTCAACGGTCTGTGGGATGCGGCTGAAAAGATAGGTTTAACAGCAAAAATACATACTTTTTTCTCATTCGGCGACGAGAATGTTATGAGTCTCAATGAGTTCATAGCGATGAAAGAAAAATCTGCTCGCGCATTTGATTTTTATAACGAACGACTCTTGCCCGCTAAAAGATGGGCTGCAAAGCTGATATCTCGATCTGCTAAGCATTCTTTGTCATTTGAGAGAGCTTTGTCTCAAATGAAAATTGCACAAGAACTCAAGCCATCTTCGGGATGGAATGATTTTTATGAACTTCAAGGGCATAACGGCAGCGAATATGTTGAATTCACTGAAGCTATTCGACACGCCTCGTTTGACGAGCTTGTCTTTTTGATTTTGCATGAAGCTGGGCATGGGGTATTTGGTAATAGTTTATTAACAGAAAATAAGATTAATCAAATTGTCGCTAAACCAGTCATGGATGCTTTAAAAAACGATTTGGAATTTCAGGCTCAGATTAAATTTGATAAAAATCTTATTGCTGAAAGTAGGAGATTTGAGCTTGAAAACAAAAGCGAAAAATGGTGGACATTCACTGATCTGCACATTTCAGATAGACCTTTATTTTATCTTCAATTTAATTCTGTTGCGGAAACATGGGATCAAAAATCGATCGACGCAAGGTTGAATCGCTCGTTACATCTGTGCAGATATCTTGGGTTTGAAGAATCTATTACCTCGGAAAAATTAGTGGTAGCAAATTCAACTGAAACAGTAGAAATTACTGAAGATTTGAAAGTGCGAAATAGATCTTCTGCTCAAGGTGAGCTATGGGTATTCAAATCGATCACCTGCAAATAAATTATGAAATGCGTTCTAAATCTACTCAGCCAAATCAACAGGAGTCAATACAGCATCTCCCGCTTTTCTCCCCAGTATCGCTTTGGAGTTATTTCCCCAGCACTTGACTCCACCTTCTTGCATCAGGGCACATTGCAGACCGCTACTGCCGGCAATGGATTTGGCTTCCGATTGGAGGCCTATCACATCAACAGGAACTATTGAGGTATCCGTTGTGCCGTTTCCAAGAATACCGACTCCCCAACATTTCACTCCACCGTTTTCCATCAAAGCACATGAATTATCTGATATATTACTGATATTTTTTACTCCAGAGGATAGGCCAAATACATCAACTGCAACCAGCGACGCGTCTTTGGAATTATTTCCCAAGCGCCCCTCATTTTGTGATCCAAAACATTTAGCACCGCCACCAGAAGTCACTACACAACTGTGGTATCGTGCGATTGTAAGACTGGCTATTGTCCCAACCTTGCCAAAAGCATAATCCATATCTGAAGGGTTAGAGCCCCAACACTTAATGCCTCCACTTTTTAACGAAGCACATGTTTGTAAACTCGAACTAATAATGGACGTAGCTCCTTGAATTCCAGGCACCAGAACTGGCAGAGAGCTGTTTTCTCCTGGTCCATTGCCAAGTTGACCATTTTGATTAAAGCCCCAACACTTCACAGAGCCAGTTTTAAGAAGTGCACAACTAAAATTCGATGCTGCAGTAACATCAATTGCTGACTCAACTCCAACAACATCTGTCGGTTCCGACGTCGTGTCTGCATTGCTACCAAGCTGACCATAGGTATTACGTCCCCAACATTTAACACTTCCTGCGCTGGTCAAAGCGCATTGATGATTTGTGCCACCGACGATAGATAGGGCATCTTTAAGTCCCGTATCAACAATATTACCAGCAGTTCCGCATCTGACTGAGCCGGATGAGTTTTTGATACAAATTTGATTGGATAAAGAAATGGATTTATAAGAAGGTGCAAATGGTGGAATTCCAGTGGGCAATGGTTCTTTAATCGTCACTGAAATAGTTGAAATATTGGAATCGAATTTCCCGTCATTAACTTTAAATGAAAAACTATCTGCACCACTAAAATTCGCTTTAGGAACATAAGTTAGCGTGCCTGTGTTGGCGTTAAAATTTGCAATAGAACCATTCGAAGGCTGCATAACTATCCCGTATGTCAAGGCGTCGCCATCGGCATCCGAGGCTACCAATTGAATATTGATATTAGCACCGCTATTCGTTGTTACACTTTTGTTTTGAGCAACAGGCGCCACTCCTTCAGATATGGTCCAAGAATAGGACTTCGAACTTGTATTCCCAGCTTGATCGATCGCAGTTATTTTAAGGGTGTGCTTCGCATTGGCTAAATCGGTAAAATTCAGCGGGCTGTTGCATTTCACCTGATCAACATTATCCAAATTACAGATTTTTTTATTCTGATTAAGGTCAGTAATTGTAAATGAAAAATCAGCACTCGTGGATTTAGTAATTGATGCTGGTGTTCCCGAAAAAGCAATCACTGGCAAAGTGCGATCCACTACCCAGGTGTACAATTGAGGTGATGATTTTTTATTATTATCATCAACTGATCGCACATAAAATTTCTGACTGCCTTCGGGAAGATTATTATAAGTTATAGTGCCACTGTTACAGGCGACGTAGGTAACGCCATCTCGAGAACATTCAAATTTTGTTAAGTTTTGTCCATTCCCGGTTCCTGCAAATGAAAACACGGAAGATGTTGCTGAATCAAAGCCTGGCGGATTTGTCGTTAATGTAACGGAAGGAACGCCAAATTTAACTTCAAAACTTTGGGTTAAATTAAATACATTTTTCGCAAGATCGGTGGCGGTGATTTTCAGGGACTTCATTCCCTCTGTTAAATTACTCAACATTAAAGTACCATTAGCACAAATGACCGCGCTGTTATCAAGAGCACAAGCTACACTTTCAATTCCAGATCCATTATCGATGGAAGCAAATGTAACTTTCAAACTTGTTGTAGAGACAACCTCCGATGGCCCCAGCACAAATGACACTGTTGGAGCTGTGGTATCAACTATCCAATTAGCAAAAACTGCTGAAGATGATAAGCCTTGATTATCAGTTGCGATGACTATCAGACGATGAGGGCCTTCGCTAATACTAGAACTCGTATAGCCCTGCATACATTCCACAGGAGCCATATTATCCAATATGCATTTAATAGAAGAAATTTCGTGTTCTGCTTGAGCAGTGGCTTTAAACATAACAGAGGCACTATTTGATTTTGTTACAGCTGGGGGGAAGCTAAGCAAAGTAACCGAAGGAGGAAGACCCTTCGTTACAGAAGACAAAGAAGATAATTCATTTTCAACGACTGGACTTAAGGCAGTGAATGGCTTTCCACAGTTCTGGAAGGACAATACAAATACCGAAAGAACTATTGGAACTCCAATACTTAATACCCAATAACGATTCTTGAGTGGCAACATACATCCCCCGTTGTTCTTCCCCAGAACAGTCTTAATATTAACTGTATTTTTCTAAGCCGTCCATTAACTATGCTTAGGAGGAACAGCTCATTCTTGAGTGTCTCATTTTGAGATTTAGGTCTAGTGATGATGCTATTCTTGAACGGTGATCCACACATTGTGGATGCCATACTCACGAACCAATCGGTTAAAGATGTAAGCATTCGTCGGATGCAAACGAATGCAACCGTGAGATGCCGGCTGTCCTAAGTATTTAAAATTGGGTTCTGTTGTGCCATGAATAGCAAAGCCGCTAGCAATAAATACGGCATAAGGCATATTGCCAAGCCCCTGATAATTCCCGCCTGGAAATATTTTAGAATTGTACTCATCGTAAATTCTTCCATTCGGATGAGTGTCAAAATCAGGTGTGGGATAATTTTTCCCAGTAGAAACAACAAAAGCATTTACCAGCTCAGCATTTATATAAAGATACATTTTTTGTTGCGATTTCACAATTTGAGCCCAGACAGGACAGGTTTCACGAAAGCATAAATTATTGAAGACATTAAATACTCTCACACTGTCGAGGAACGGAGAAAGGCCAGTTTGTTTTTCATAAGCTTCATCGAAACTTTTTAAGATATCTTCGACATCCGGAGCATAGGGATCTAACTCTGCGGCTTCCGAAGTTTCTATTGGAGGGGTTTGTGCTTTTGCACTGCTAAAAAAGCCAATTTAGAAAATCATAATGAATGAAAATACGAGCTGAGACATGTGCCACCCTTGAGTGAGGCGGAACCTAACCAAAATTTTCTGAAAAAGCTACCCATTTCGGTACGATTTCCTATGATTCAATTCGCTCGTCGATTCATCTTTAAAGCGTTTTATCAATATAGGCCTTGATTTACGGTCTGATTATCATGATAATCAGACTACTATGGTCCGATTATCCTTATTTAAACGAATCTTAAATTTTGACTTTAACGAAGGCCGAGCCCTCATTTTATTCGGCCCGCGCAAAACTGGAAAAACAACAGTTCTTCATGAACGCTTCCCCAATGCTATATTTTTTGACTTATTAAAAACAGATGTTCGAGCTCGCTTTCAGCTTACTCCTTCGCGACTGAGAGAAATCGTTTTAGAAAATCCCAAAAAAACTTACATTCTTGATGAAATTCAAAAGGTTCCTACATTGCTCGACGAAGTTCATTGGCTTCTGGAGAATACAGAAGCTCACTTTATTTTATGTGGATCATCAGTGCGAAAACTTAAACGTGGAGCTGCAAATCTTCTTGGCGGAAGAGCCTTGCGCATGGACCTGTTTCCGCTTGTGTTTTCTGAAATTCCAAATTTTGATTTAAATCGTGCGATCAACCATGGACTAATTCCACAACATTATATTTCAAAAAATCCAGGGCGATTCATAAAAGCCTACATTGAACAATATTTACAAGAGGAGATTGTTGAAGAATCGCGCATTCGGAACTTACAAGTATTTCACCGCTTTTTAGAAGTGGCTGCGCTGATGAATGGTGAGCTCTTAAACTATGCAAATGTAGGTAGTGATTGCGGCGTATCTCCAAAAGCTATCCGTGAATATTATCAAATTCTTGAAGATACACTTATTGGTTTCACATTAAATTCTTGGATGAAAGTAAAATCAAGAAAACTCATTGAAACATCAAAATTTTATCTATTCGATACCGGTCTAATTAGATCTCTAAAAGGTATCGATAAGATTGTAGAAAAGACAACAGAATTTGGGAATCTTTTTGAAACCTTGATGATCAATGAGGTTCGATCTTACATTAGTTACAAATACAAAGAGTACAAATTAAGTTTTTGGCGAACAACGAGTCAACTTGAAGTCGATTTGATCGTAGGCCCTATGCTCGCCGCAATCGAGTTTAAATCAACCAACCGAATAACTAGAAACGAACTCAAGGGTCTAAATGCATTATTGACCGAGCATTCACCTGAGCACAAACTCTTGGTTTGTCGAGTCAGTGAACCACTTCAGCTCGAAAATGGTATTCGAATTTTACCCTATGAACAATTCTTAAAACTACTCTGGTCTGGCAAGCTATTTTAGATCGCAAAACGATTGGTACAGAGAATGCTCTGTAAACATCCTATGAAGTCACTTTTTCGCTATTTACTATTAGTTCTTATTAGCAGCATTTCACTGTCGAGTTTTTCGACACAGCTGGCGCAAAATCCGGCTTTGACTATAAGGGCGCGAATTCATGCGCAGCTCTTGGGTTTAAATCCTTCCCTACGCTGCGAAGCTGTTTTTAGTCCACCCATCAGCACGGCGAATTCTACCCGAGGACTCAGCCGTGGCATTACACGAGGAATTCAACTTAAAAGTAATTTAGCTGAAAAAGTTGAAGAGTTCAGCAAGAAGTTTTCTGAAGTTATTAGAATAGAATTTGATCTTCCCTATGGCAAAGAATCGGATCCTAAGTCATTTTACTTTTTGGAAAAGGATCCCTACGAGGGGCCAGAGAAAATGAAAATTTATAAAGAATTGGGCGTCCAATGGTCAGGGAGCAAATCCCCTGATAAAGTTTCGACCTGGATGGAATTTGCCCAAAATTTTCGGGCAGCTTTAGAGCGACAAAAAATTAACCCCAAAGATTTCTTAGTCCCAAGTTTAGTTTTTTTTCGCACCACTGCCGATAATAAAAAAGAATACAAAGCTATCGATCCATTGAGTGATGAACTTCCTCAAGGTGAGGGTTGGATTATTTTGAATAAGGATATTGAATTCAATCTTCCCTTTCCGGTTATTCTAAGTATGATGCGCGAAGGGAAATTTCCTCTCTTGGATGCTCTTCATGACACCGCTCACTTTGTGTCCTTTTTACGATTTCCAAAATTTACGTCTTCCTTACGAAAAGGGATGGAAACGAGTGATGCAGATATTTCCAGAGGCTTTAAACGCAGAATGTATTGGTTGACTGAGTCCTTGTCTGTTCTTGATCCAAAAGGAGCCAAAAAAAATCAAAGATTTCTGAATTCCTATAGCCGCTCAACTGATGTACGTGACATTGAAAGTATTGAAAGTGAGTTAGCGCAATTTTCAGAGCGCAAGTTACTCACCTATTCATATGAACTGGCTCGTTATTTTGAATCTCAACTTCGCGATGTCTCTGGCGGAGAATCAAACCCCGCAGAAAAATGGTACTACTTGAGTGAAAACTTTAAGATGACAGCTAAAGATTTATTGTCTGAGGATCTGTCCAATACGAAGGATTTTAGTATCATTGGAGATCTTTCTAGAACTTACTTTCAAGATGGACCCGTGACCTTAAGCGCCAATCCTAAAGTAATGACCAATGAAACAAGCACATTTAGCTTTAATACTTTTGTTACCAGCCAAAAGCTTTTGACTTTAATTTTGAGCAAAGACAAAGGACAAACTATTGCGAATTTGGATTCTATGAGTCGAAGTGAAGCTTTAAGTTATCTGATTAAATACACAAGCCGCATTGAATATCTTCTGACAAAGCCGCCCATAACATACCAAGCTTGGGCGGAAGCCTTTCTTAAAGCCAAGTTGGATCCCGAGGATCCGGTAGCGAAAATGCTCTTAACAATTTTTGGGAATAATATAGTTAAGAATTATTATTTGGGCATTGGAGATAAGCGTGCCGAGCCTTAAAAAGAAGAAAGTCAAAAATGTTTCGAAGTAACTATTTAATCGTGATTGCACAAATTCTGGTTAGCGTAAGTCTTGCAGAAGACTCGATGAAATATTCTTTTCCTAATATGACTAATAATAGCGCTATCGGCGGGCGTATGTACCTCCAGCCGTTGACCTTGGATGGAAATATGGATCGTGTAGTCCCCGGTCTTCACGTTTCTGCTGCCTACTTTCAATCGGCTGACTCCAATGCACTGGCTGGTAATACGAGTAAGGATTTTGGAGCTCGAACGAATTTAAGTACAGACACAATTTCAGTTGGAATTTCTTGGGGAACGCTGCTCAACAACGGCATGAAAATAGGGGCCGGAATTGGCTTGTCCAAGTATATTGATCACCGTCATAATTTAACAGCAATTATTGCCGAATCGGTTCACAGAAATCTAAAGGCTTATCGATTTATTCCTAAAAAAGATGCTCCGGTTGGTGCTTTCGTTGGAAACCAACGAGTCGATCAGATTCATCACAAGTTGACAATGAACTTTAAAGTACAACTTTCCGAACAAGATCTTGAAAAGGGATTCTTCAGTGCTCCTGATGTGGCCGCGATGGTTAGTGCTCAGATACCGACTTCATTAAATAATGAATTTGAAAAATTTGGCGCTGGGCTTTCCATAGCTGCGCAAAAGCAAATAATACCTTTGTTTACTTTGATGGGTGCGGCCTCGATTGCCTGTCAGGCATCTAATCAGAGTGCTTTTCAATCGGATGACATCCGCGTTCGTAATTGTGTAAAAAGTTTTTATGGAGGCGTTGTCATCGATCCAGACAAAAAGGGCGATGTTTATTGGGTAGCTGGCGTCAGCGCTCAAGAAAATCAGATCTATTATGCCTCTGATCGAATGAGAACAGATTACAGCCCTGTTGCTTCTATTTCTTTACGTTATGGAAATCAAATTTTTGATTGTGGAGTCAATCTTAGCGAGGGTCTTGAAAGAAGACCTGTGTCGTTTAAAGAGGATTTCACTGTTGGGTTTGATTGTAATGTCTATAACATAACTGCGTGGTGACCCCACCAATTGTAGCTGACCCAATTATGAATGATCTTCCTATGGCATTGAAATATATTTTTAATAGAAAAGATTTTGATGAAGACCATAGTATTATTATTTTTCCAAGCGCAGAGGCACAAAAATATCGTTTGAATCCATCCAATACCAAAGGCTGATTAGGCCTGTCTCATAATGATAATCATCCTAGATCATGCCATATTATATCATTTTTAGTTGCATGATATGGCATGATCTAAAAATGTTGTCATTTCAAATAGATAATGAACTTACTAAGCAGTTGATTGCCCTCAATGAGGCCATATCAGAGAAAAATGCCTTACTTGGAGCTATCTCCTCTCAGGATAGAGAAGCGATTCATCATTATGCCTGGATCAGCATGGTTGGGGCATCAACGCGTATCGAAAACGCTATACTGACGGATTCAGAAATTGACTGGCTCGATTCCGTACTTGGAAAAGATGCTAAAAAAACTGCTTTTGATGCAAATAGGAAGCCATGCGGGACCTTGTCTCTTGGTACAATGAAGCTATTCACAAAGAACCATGGACTGTTGCAGTTGCTTGTGAATTTGTTTTTCGTTTTTTAGCAATCCATCCATTTCAAGAGGGCAATGGCCGTTTAAGCCGTGCCCTTTTTTTAATGTCACTTCTTCAATCGCCCTATGAAAAAATAGCTAGCGTTGTTTATTGTCTAGCTACAGACCGTCACATTGAGCGACACAAAGAAGAGTATTATATAGTTTTAAATCAATGTTCGGATGGAAAATTTGCGATTGATCCGAAAGATTATAAAATAGAATATTTTTTGCGATACATGATCAAAGTTTTAGAGTGCTTTAAAGAGCTGCCCGAAATTCGAATCAAGCCAAAACATATTCAAAAGAATACAAATCTTCCGACCAGGACAGTTGCTAATGCGCTAACAACTCTTCTCAGAGAAGAATTTATTCAACGTCATGGCAGAGGCTCTGCGACTTATTACCAATTGGTATTTTAAAAAATGGTGGTTACCCCACCAGGAATTGAACCTGGAGCTACGGTTTAGGAAACCGTAGCTCTATCCATTCGAGGCATGAAGTCATTTTATTTAAAAATCATATAAAATAGATTATTTATGGTGTCCAAACATAAATAGTTTTGCATAATATTTGAAAGGAATTTTTATTAAAAATTTTAACTTTTTGGATGAGGTCAAGATTAAACGTCGACAATTTATTCAAAAACTTTGTCTTTGGTTTTTTGGAGGCTATTTTTTTTCCGGTTGCGCTTCAATGTTCAAAGGATCTTCAAAAATTCAGGAAAATCGAGATGGAAAAAGTCTATTTTTTTCTGATGAGGAATTTAATACACTCGGCGCTGTGCAAAACTGCATTCTGCCAGGTGGGGTGAGCTCTCCAGACGCTCAAGCTATAGGTGCAATGACTTATTTAGAAAGATTTTTTAGTTACCCAGATTTCAAAGATCAATATTTCATTTTTATTCAGGATGGCCTTAATAGACTTAATAAAAACGCGTTACGAAAAAAAAATAAAAATTTTTATGCTTTGGATGTTGAAGATAGGGAAAATTTATTATTGGAGTTTGAAAAAGAGGGATTCAATAGGGACTGGCTTATGTTTGTCATAGCTCTAACAGTAGAGGCGTTGCTTTCCGACCCTATATATGGCGGCAATAAAAATGAAATGGGCTGGAAATGGCTTGAATATAGTCCTAAATTTCCTCGTCCAACAAAACCTTACGCGGGATCGATGAATGGCGTTTGATGCTGATGTTTGTATTGTTGGCAGTGGTGCGGGCGGCGGACCTGTGGCTTACAGTTTGGCTCAAGCGGGTTATAGTGTAATTGTGCTCGAGAAGGGCCCATATTTAAGTGAAAAAGATTTTTTTAAAGATGAAATTGGCGAAGCCATTCGTTCAAAGTTTCGCCCATTTTCATTAGTTGAACCTCGTGTTATTCGCCGTTTACCTGAAGATGAAGATGGCAAGATTTCTTCTATTGAATCATTAGACAATAATTTATGGAATGCCACAATGGTGGGCGGCTCTACAAATATCATGAGCGGATTTTTTTTCCGTATGAAACCTAAGGATTTTGCATTACGTTCACTGCTGGGTTCTGTCAAAAATGGAAATGTTGAAGATTGGCCCATTAATTATCAAGATTTAGAACCTTACTATTCTCTTGCTGAGAAAGTAATAGGAATATCTGGTCGGCAAGTTTCTCATCCTCAGTCAGAACCGCGATCTTCACCGGATTTTCCTTACCCACCGGTAGCAGAGCATCCCCTCGCTCATTGGGTAGATCATACTGCGAAAGACCAAGGTTGGTACTCCTTGCCTGTAGCACGAGCAATTTTATCGCAAACATCTAAAAACCGTGGAGCATGTTCTTATACTGGAATGTGTGGAATGTATGGATGCACAACAGGTGCTAAAGGCAGTTCGCGTGTGGCCCTCCTTGAACCAGCTGTGGCCACTGGGCGCTGTGAAATTCGTGCAGAGGCAACGGTAAAAAAAATAAATATGCGTTCAAGAAAAATTGTAGAAGTTGAGTATTTTGACAAAGACGGAAGCGTAAAATTCGTGAAGGCCAAGATGTTTGTTCTTGCAGCTCAGGCGATTGAAACTGCCCGACTTTTACTTTTATCAGCTAGTACGGAATATCCGAATGGACTTGCTAATAGCAGTGGGCAGGTGGGTAAAAATTTATTTTTTTCTGTCGGCGGCGGTGGGAGCGGTCAATTTTCTTACGCAAAGTATTCAGGAAATCGCTTAAGAGAACTTCGCAATCCTCAACCTTTTTTAAATCGCGCATTTCAAGATTGGTATTTTTACGAACAAGGTGAAAAAAAATATAAAGGTGGCACACTTCTTTTTCTTCTTGATAATCCAAGCCCAATTTTGTCGGCGATGAGCGTGGCCTTTGAAAATAAAAATTCTTTATTATGGGGTGAACAACTAGCCAAATCCTTGAAAAGCAAGTTTGTTGATTCAAAAACAATTAATTTTGAAACTTTTGCAGATGGAATCCCTCATCCTAAAAGTCACGTGACGCTCGATGCTTCAATGAAGGATCGATTTGGGCTTCCTGTGGCAAAGGTACAGGTCAAAACCCATAAGAATAGCATAGCTGCAACAAAGTTTCTCAAAGAAAAGGGGCGTTCAATTTTGCAAGCAATGGGAGCCGAAAACATAAAACTGTCCCCTGAAATTTCAGCCTCTGCGAATCTCGTTGCGGGTACTTGTCGTTTTGGGAATAATCCCCGCACATCTGTTTTAAATGCAGATTGCCGAGCCCATGACGTGGATAATCTCTATGTTACTGATGGTAGTTTTATCCCAAGCGGAGGAAGTGTTCCATTTACCTGGACAATTTATGCTAATGCCTTTCGAGTAGCGGATAAAATTATTCAGCAATTAGGCGGGTTGAAGAAAATTTGAATTATCTCATTTTATTATCTTTTTTATCTGGATTTTGCGGCATAGCCTATGAACAACTTTATGAGCGTTTGCTGACCACTTATCTTGGTGATACATTCCATATTTCGGCTTGGATTCTTTCAACTTTCCTTATAAGTATCGCCTTTGGAGCTATTTTTTCACGATATTTTATTCGTTGGCTTTGGATAATTGAAATAATATTGGGTATCTATTCCGTCGGAATCGGCATTGGCGGCCATGAAGTTGTCCAGTATCTTTACCAAAAGACACTTATTTTTTTTCCTACAGTGGCGTCATCTATCGCCATCCTTTTTTTGTTGTCGGCGCCAGCATTTTTAACGGGAGTTGCGGTTCCTATCTATCACTTTTATCTCTCTCGAGAGAACGAAGGAAGCGCATTTGAAAAAGTTTATTCAATTTATAATTTCGGCGCTTTAATCAGTGTTCTTCTCGTCGAATTTTATTTCATAAGAATAAGTGGTATACGATACACGGTGATTTTCTTAGGCTGTTTGAATATTATCGTCGGAATTTTACTAAAAACTCGGGGCTTTGGAAATTATCACTATCCGATTGCCCGCAGAGAAAAGTTTTCATATCCGCTGCTCATGTTATTTGGAGTGAGTTGTGTGAGTGGCTGGTATCAACTGCAATTTCTAAAATTCACGGAACTGCTCTGGGGGCCATTTCATGAAAACTTTTCCTTAAACTTGGCTTTAGTGTTATTTGGAATTGCTTTGAGCAATATAATCGTTAAAAAATTTAAGATTTCATTTAACAAGCTCTTGTTGCTTTCCTCATTTTCGATTTTGTTTTCGCTTTTCGCGTTTCTTTTCCTGATTTATACGGGTGGAAATTTAAATGATTCTTATCTTATCGATGGCCTTAGTAGAACTATTTTGAAATTCATAATGATGATTGTGATGGGTGGCGTTTCCTTTACCTGTTTTGGCTCGAGCATTCCTGTTTTAATCAAGGAAATGAAGAGCTCATCTGGTATGTTGCTCGGTATTTCTGCTTGCGGGAATTGTTTGGGATTTCTTATATCTGTATTCCTTGTTGATACCCATACAAGTTACTTCACTGCTGCAATGGGGGCTTCATTGATCTTGATAGCTTTCTTGGCCCATCCTCTGCGTAAGCAACGAACTTTGTATTTGAGCTGGCTATTTGTTTCTATTTTCGGTTATGGCGCTTTATCAATTTTTTGGAACCCACAGATTTTTGCCTTTAGCTATGAAGAGCTTGGTTCACAGAAGCGCCTATCGATAGCTAAAGAGCAAAACCAAGAATATACTACGTATAAAAAATTTAATAACCTTGTCAGTATTTTACGGCAAAAAAATGATTCTTTATATATTGTCATCAATGGCTATCGTAGTTTTTTTACGAATCAATCTTTGACAAATCCTTACGAGCTGGTGTTTGGGATGACTCCAGTGCTTTATGCAAAAGCTACCGAAAGTGCACTGGTGCTAGGTTTGGGTTCTGGAATCACAGCTGGGGCTGTTAGTACTCTTTTTCAAAAGACAACAGTCGTAGAAATTAATCCAATTCTGATTGATCTACAGCCACAATTCCGCGAGCATAATATAGCAGTATATGAAAATCCAAAGGTCAAAATTATCAACGAGGATGGCCTTAGTTTTCTACTGCAAACAAAAGACAATTACGATGTTATTGTTAATACGGTAACAACGCCGATCTATTTTTCTTCAAGCAAGCTCTATACAGAAGAGTTTTTTTTACTTGCGAAGAGCCGTCTAAAAAAAGGAGGAATTTACACCTTGTATTTTGACTCACGTGTTTATGAAGAAGGTGCAAAAATAATTTTTCAAACATTAAGAAAATCTTTTCATGATTGTCAGGTCGCTGAACTTCGACAAAACTATAGTCAGGTGTTCTGTTCGGATGAAAAACTTTCCCCCCGCGCTGTTTCCGATTCACTGTGGTCGCCAAAACTTGCCGAAAAATTTGAATTTTTGGGGGCCATTGACACTAAGAAAAAAATTAAAATTTCACAATTGTTAGAAGCCATTGTTTTTCCAAAGACAAATATTATGGAAGATTCGAAGTCACATTCTGTGAATACTTTTGATAAGCCAATTTTAGAATATATAATGGCCTCAAGAAGTCCTTTTGACGTTGATCGTTTGAATTGGGTACCGTATAAACTTCTTAATGTGGATTATAGGGTTTCTATTTCAAATGCGCAACTAGGACCGTTAGAGTTGTCACAACGATGCCAATTAATTGCTCGATTTTCAGGTCGTGACTTTAATTGTGAAGAGCAACTTCGACAGGAGGCAGATCCACTATTGTGGAAAAAATACTCACATGAGATGAATCTTTAATACAAATTTTTATCTATTGGCACCAGGTGGTAAAGATTTCTGTGTACGCACTTTTGAAACAGCCGAGCTATCTGAACGACTTTTTGCTATGATTTGCATAGCCAGAGTATCACCATCAACGTCTAGATTATATGTTGACCGCATGTAATTGACTATAGGAGCAATCCAAACATCTCCAGGTTTTACCAATTCATACAGTGCTGCGATCAATTTTTTTTTCCCATCAATATCTGCCCCAGGCATGCGCTTTAGGACTTCACGAATGTCAGTTATTCTCGTTTTTTCTTTTTTATCCTTTAGCCCTTCGATATAAGGTACGCTATTTGTATCAGCATTTCTCC
>ERZ1292625.102-Hain-H41-01um-R1-102-length-143166-cov-11_pt2 | contig 45904 bp, 49 predicted proteins | sample MGYA00564400_ERZ1292625 | MGnify/ENA primary metagenome ERZ1292625 (study PRJEB36523, sample SAMEA6512639) | groundwater metagenome | collected 2019-01-08 | study: AquaDiva: Metagenomics assemblies of 32 groundwater samples
CCCCCCCCCCCCCCCGGGCCGCCTTGCCGAGTTACGTGAAAAATATCCCAACATGGGCAAGTCGTGGAGCAAAGATGACGACGCGATTCTTACAGAAATGTTCGAAGAAAAGAAGCGGAATGTCGATATCGCCAAGCACTTCGGGCGCAAACCCTCAGCAATCCGCGCCCGCCTCGGCCACCTCGGACTCATCAAAACCTTTTGGCAACCGCAGAAAAAGTGAGTCTAAACATTCCCATTTGTAGACGATCGTCACCGATTGGGAATATTGCCGCACGTTCAAAAACAGCCCGTCGCGCCGGCCTTTGATTTTTGGTACGATAGGTGAAATATGGCTGAAAAACCGCAAAAACCCGCCTTCGCGCAAGGCTCCAGCGGGGCGAAGTCAGAAGTTGCTCTTCGGGAGGAGGAGATACTGAAATTCTGGCAGGAGCGGGGGATTTTCAAGAAATCGCTCGAAAAGCATGCCCCGAAGGGCGAGTTTGTATTCTACGAAGGTCCGCCGACGGCCAACGGCCGCCCCGGCATTCACCACCTCGAAAGCCGTGCGTTCAAGGACGCGGTTCCGCGCTATCGCACCATGCGCGGGTATCACGTGCGCCGCAAGGCGGGGTGGGACACGCATGGTCTTCCTGTCGAATTGGAGGTGGAGAAAGAAATCGGAAGCAAAAGCAAAAAGGATATTGAGGCGTACGGCATCGCGAAATTTAATGCGAAGTGCAAAGAGAGCGTCTTGCGCTACATCGGTGAGTGGAGGGAATTCAGCGACCGCATAGCTTTTTGGCAGGACTACGACAATACGTACTTCACGTTCGACAATGCATACATCGAATCGGTGTGGAATATTTTGAAAACGGCGCACGAGCGCAAACTGCTCTACAAAGATTACAAAGTCGTTCCATGGTGCCCGCGCTGCGGCACGGCGCTCTCCTCGCACGAGGTCGCGCAGGGATACGATGACGCAAAAGACCCGTCGGTGTATGTGAAATTTGAACTTATTGATGACAGCCCTTCGACAAGCTCAGGGCAGGCCAAAACATATGTTTTGGCCTGGACGACAACTCCGTGGACCTTGCCGGGCAATGTCGCGCTCGCAGTCGGCGAAGACGTCGATTATGTAAAAGTGAACACGGAAACGGGAGTGCTCTGGGTGGCAAAGGCACGTGCAGGGACGATTGCACCGGGCGCAGAAATTCTTGAGGAAGTGAAAGGGAGTGAGCTTGTAGGAAAAACATACAAACCACTGTTCCCGTTTCTCGCGCAGGCGAATCTTCCGCAAAAAGAGCGCGAGAAAATGCAAAACGCATACAAATTATATGCGGCCGATTTCGTTTCGACTGAAGACGGCACGGGCATCGTGCATACGGCGGTCATGTACGGCGCCGACGACTTCGAGCTCGGGACCAAAGTCGGACTTCCGAAATATCACTTGGTAGGACAGGACGGAAAATTCACGCAGGATGTCGGATTATTCGCGGGAAAGTTCGTGAAAGATGCCGACGCCGATATTATTGATGAGTTAAAACGGAGCGGTGCGCTTTTCAAACAGGAAGTCATCGAACACACCTATCCGTTCTGCTGGCGCTGCAAAACGCCGCTTCTCTACTACGCGGACAATTCGTGGTATCTCGCCATGTCGCACATCAAGGACACGCTCATCAAAGAAAATGAGGGTATTCACTGGGAGCCGGAACACATCCGCGAGGGCAGGTTCGGAGAATGGCTTAAAGACTTGAAGGATTGGGCTATCAGCCGCTCGCGCTACTGGGGTACGCCGCTTCCGATTTGGGAGTGCGCGGAGTGCAAAGAGGTGACGGTCATCGGCTCGGTCGCCGAGCTCAAGGAAAAAACCGGTATCGCGCCAGATGATTTGCACCGTCCGTTCATCGATGACTCCGCGTTCACGTGCTGGAATTGCGACGGCGAGATGCGCCGTGTGCCCGAGGTGCTCGATGTGTGGTTCGACTCGGGTGCAATGCCTTTTGCACAAGACCATCATCCCTTCGACTTCGCTCAGGGTAAACCGTTCTCGGGCGAAAAGCTGTTGTATCCGGCCGACTACATTTGCGAAGCCATCGACCAGACACGCGGCTGGTTCTATACGCTACATGCGGTGGGCAATATCATGGGTCGCGGCAAGTCATTCAAAAACGTGATTTGTCTCGGGCACATTCTCGACGCCAAGGGCAAAAAGATGTCGAAGTCGCAGGGCAACATCGTGGTGCCCGGCGCGGTCATCGACAAATACGGCGTCGATGCGTTGCGCTACTTCATGTTTACGGTGAATGCGCCGGGCGAGAGCAAGAATTTCGACGAACGGCTGGTGGATGAAATCGTCAAGAAGAATCTCGGCCGGCTCGGCAACGTGCTCTCGTTCTATCATTTGTATGCCGACAACACGCCGAGAGATTGGACCAGCGGGAATATTTTGGATAAGTGGATAATCGCACGGCTTGATGAGCTTATCGGCTCAGTGACAAGCGGCTTTGAGAAATATCAGCTCGATGTCGCCACACGCCCCATCGCGGGGTTCATTGATGATTTGTCGGTGTGGTATCTCCGCCGCTCACGCGACCGCTTCAAGGAAGACGGCACCGACAAAAAAGCCGCGCTCGCGACACTGCGCTTCGTGCTCCACCGGCTTTCTCTCGTAATCGCGCCGACAATGCCGTTTTTTGCCGAGTATCTTTTTCAATCAATTCGCGAGGAGGAAGACGAGGAAAGCGTGCATCTCGCCACATGGCCCGAGGTTTCGTATCAGCCGCCGTTCTGGAGGAAACTGTTCGGCAGGAATGACGCGCGTGCCACGCTCAAGGGGATGGAGGAGGCACGTGCGCTCGTGACACAAGCACTCGAAGCTCGCGACAAGGCGGGCATCAAAGTGCGCCAACCGCTCGGGAAGCTGTTTGTACCCGTTGCGTCCAAGTTGCCCAAAGCGCTTCTCGATGTCATTGCCGAGGAGGTGAACGTAAAAAGTATTGAGAAGAAAGGGGACACTGTGACTCTCGACACGACATTGACCGAAGAACTGCGCGAAGAGGGGTTCGTGCGCAACACCATTCGCGAAATACAGGCGTACCGCAAAGAACAGAAACTCCGGCCGGGGGAACCCACTACGTATCAAATGCAAGCATCGCCGGAAAACCGCGCAATCATTGAGAAATATCGTGGTCAGATAGAAAAGACGACGCACACGAGCGTCGAGTTTATCTAGAACCTAATCCCTAAAACCTAGCACCTGTTCTGCATGTACCAGAAATACAACACAGAGGCGCTCGTTTTGGGAAGCCGCGAAACGGGGGAAAGCGACCGCGTGTATGCGCTTTTTACAAAAGACTTCGGACTCGTACGCGCCCGCGCGAGCAGTGTGCGCTCGGAAAAGTCGCTGATGCGCTACGCACTTCAGAACTATTCCCGCGCCAATGTGTCGCTCGTGAGGGGGAGGCGCGGGTGGCGCGCCGCCGGAGCGGCGGCAATCAAAACGGCATCGGGTGATGTGCGCGGCGTTGGTGCGTTTGCGAGGATTTCTGAACTTGTGCTGCGGCTTATTCATGGAGAAGAGGCGAATGAGTACCTGTTTGCCGCACTTTCGGAAGCGCACGATGCGCTCACGCAGAAGAAGTGCGACGCATTTGGCACGATTGAGATTGTCTGCGTCGCACGCATTCTCTACACACTCGGCTACATTTCCAACGAAGCGCTCTCGACCGCACTTTTCACACACACTGCATATACCGGCGAGTCGTTGCTTGAGGCGGAGACCATGCGCGACAAACTACTCTCGTCTATCAACAAGGCGATTGCCGAAACGCAGCTCTAGCTGGTCGCTATAATCGAACTTTGGTGAGATTTTGGACGACGGTGTAATGGTGTTTTTTTGCAATCGGATAATACTTTGCTCTCTTTCGTTCCACTAATACGATGCGCATCATTGGAACTTTTTTGTAAATCATATCGGTCTCCGCGGGGTCGTCGTTGATGAACACAATCGCTCTTGGTTGTTTCGTCAATTTTTTCATTGCCGTGACCTTGTCCATTTTCTTGCTCGCATAGATTGTGGAGCGGAACGATGAGTTCATTTTTGTGGCATCAATAAAATGTTTCTGATTGGTTTTGTTGCCAAATGTAAGTAAGATTTTCCGCGCCCCCCTTTTTTTGATCATTGTGAGAAACTTTCGAGCGTCGGAGTAAATATACGCAGGGGCGGTCCGTAAGAATCGTGCGTACTCTTTCTGTATTGCCGGCAGTGGTATCTCGCTCTTACGGGCGACTTCCCGCAGATGTTCATTGATGTTATACAAATTTCCCGAAGACTCCTGCTCCAGTTTATTTTTTGCAGTCCGAAATATTCGCGGCGGTATCTTGAGTGTTCGGTATAGACAGCTTTCGAGACTGCTCTTGAACCGATACCAGTCAAATAGCGTATGGTCAAAATCAAGAACGTACGTTGGGCCGTACTTCCACGCGACGTATTGTACGAGAGCTTCCCGGAACGGTGCCGCATACCGCGTGGGGTGTTTTAATACGTCGATCCACAGCGTGTCCACTCTAGCGAGTTTGTATGAGACAACTTCCCAATTCGTCACAACTTTGATGTTTCTGCCGATGCGACCGACAAAGAGTCGATGAATTGCCGCCTCGGTTTTGTTTACTACGTCAAATCTTCCTGCATCTGTCAGAGGCACAGAAATCCCTAATTCTTCCTTGAGTTCCCGCTGTGCGGCTACTCGATATGACTCGCTGAGTTCTACGTGTCCACCGGCAGAAGACGTATATTGATCAGGGTAGGATTTTTTTTTGGGTGAGCGCTTGCAAATCAGCAGTCTGCCAGTCGGGTCCACGAGCAGAACGTGCACACTTCGAGTGTACTTACCGCGCGAATGACAATCGCGGGCTGACCCCCTGCCCACAACACGGTCGTGTTCGTCGACCCAGTCATACTGCTCCGTTCGCATTGCCTTCTGTTTCATGGATGGTACTTTAGCATACATGCTTTCCTTGCGGTCTCTTGAGAGACAATATAACCGGACTCTTCGAGAGGTCGCTCTTAAGCATGGACTTTCTCCTGACAGCACGCAAGCCGGGCTCATTTCTCAAATTGAGAATACGACAGGAGGTAATTTACACAGTTCGCCGACATGGGTGCTTTCGGGAATCTCCGGGTCCGGAAAATCTACAATAGTGAAGATATTGCAGCGCAAGGGGTTTGAACGGCTGCCAAACGTTGTAACGCGCCACCGCCGCCCCGAAGAATCCGAAACGGACAACAGATTCGTCGACGATAAAACATTTATCGAACTTCAGCGGAAAGGCGAATTGTTTCACCCGCATGTTACGAACGGTGTCCGGCATGCGATCTTGAAGCAAGACATTGAGAAACTGATCAGCGGAGAACATTTGCTCTATCTGGACAAAAGCGTTTCCTCCGTACTTTCATTGCTCGAAGAGTATCCGGCGCTTCGCTCAGCCACTTTCGTATATCTCTTGCCGCCTTCATTCGAAACGCTGCGCGAACGACTTCATGGCCGTGAGAGATCAGGCTACAGGCATCATGCTCTCACGTCAGAACAGATACTATCGCGCCTTGAGGAAGAAATCGGGCAGATGAAACAGTCAGGAAACGTTCCCTATGCGTACGTAGTCAACGACTCTATCGAGCGGGTAAAGAATATTATTGCGTCATATCTGTAAGACCCCTAATCCTTCCAAAGAAGTGTTAAAATGACCGGAATGGAGCCCTCCGACCACGAGAAGGAGAAAATAGAGCGTTTGCGGCGCGCGATGTACAGCCGGTCGCTCTCGGGTATGCTCGGCGAGCGTCCGCGGCATACGCTGGGGAAACCTCAACAGGTCGTCGGTGAAGACTGGGCGGAGAAAGAGACGGGCGCAGAAGCCTCGATGGTCGCGCCGCCCACGATGGGGCTCGTCCGCAAAATATTGTTGTGGTTTCTCGGCGCGTCGATTGTCTTTTTCATAGCGGCACTCGCGTTTTTCGGATACTACTTTACGCTCGGTGGCGGATCGTTCGCCGCGTCACCGTCGAATATCGATATTGCCATATCGGGTCCGCCGCAGATAGCCGGCGGCGAGCCCGCCAAGCTCCAGATAGTTGTCACCAACCGCAACAAGGTGCCGCTCCAGCTCGCAGACCTCGTCATCACCTATCCACGGGGGACGCGCTCGCCCACCGATTTCTCGACCGACTTTCCGACTCAGCGCATCTCACTCGGCACCATCGAAGCGGGCGGAAGCAGGCAGGGGACGGTCTCTGCAGTATTTGCAGGCAATGAAGGTGAACATGTGAACGTCAGGGTAGAGCTCGAGTATCGCGTGGCCGACTCGAGCGCGATATTCGTCGCGAAATCCGGATACGACGTCACATTCAGCTCGTCACCCATCACGCTCTCTGTTGCCGGCAATACCGAGACCATTTCCGGCCAGCCGGTACAGCTTGCGGTCACGCTCACTTCAAACGCGAGCGCGCCGATAAAGGATGCGCTCCTGCGCGCGGATTTTCCGTTCGGATTCACATTTACCGGCGCCGACCCGGCGGCGGCCTCCGGCGGCTTGTGGGAGGTAGGCGATATTCAGCCGGGGCAAAACAAAACAGTCACCATTCGCGGGTCGCTCTCCGGACAGAGCGGCGACAGCCGCGTCTTCCGCTTCTCGGCGGGCACGCGCTCCGATGCCGCATCGACCGCTATCACCACCTCGCTCGCCGATACCACGTATGCGATGCAAATATCACAGCCGTTCCTCGGGCTCTCGATAGGTGTGAATAACGGGAGCGGCAAGGGCGTCATCGTCGCACCGGGCGACACGGTCACGGTCTCCGTCACGTATCAAAATAATATTCCGACCGAGATTACCGACGCCATCATCGTCGCGCGTCTCAGTGGCGTCGAGATCGACGGCACAAGCGTAAAAACCGCCGACGGGTTCTTCCGTTCTACCGACAACACCGTTCTGTGGGACAAGAGCACGACCGACGGCGCGCTTGCCAGCTTGTCGCCGGGCGAGAAGGGTACCGTCAGCTTCTCGTTCCAGATGCCGGGCTCCGCCGCGCTAAAAGATATAAAAAGTCCGCATCTCGATATCAGCGTCAACGCCGCCGGGCAGCGGCTTTCGGAGGCCGGAGTGCCGCAGAACCTCCAGTCGGCCTCGCGGCAGACGATTAAGCTCGCGACCGACCTGCAACTCAACGCGCAGGCGCTCTACTATGCCAATCCGTTCGGCTCTTCGGGGCCGATGCCGCCGAAAGCCGGTACCGAGACGACCTACGGGCTCGTGTTCACGATTACCAACTCGACCAACAAAATCAGCGGTGCTCGCCTGACGGCGACACTGCCGAGCTACGTCCGCTGGATAGGTTCGCACGCGCCCGCCTCCGAGAAGCTCTCGTTCAATCAGACAGACGGCACCTTCACGTGGGACATCGGCGACATTCTCCCCGGAACGGGCATCGGTAGTACGACGCCGCGGCAACTCGCAATCGCCATCGGCGTCACACCCTCGACGAGTCAGATAGGTGACCAGCCGATTCTAGTGCAGAACGTGACCCTGAGAGGTGTCGATGTGGCGACCGGCGCAAGCATTTCGCGGACGACCGCACCGAACGTAACGACGAATCTCGCGACTCTTTCCAAGTCGTCCGCGGAGGCAATTGTGGGTACGGACCCGGGCTTTACCCCGGCCAATGCGACCGTGGTTAAATAGATGCATTATGTCGCAAGCTTCGGACAAAATAACTTTAGAGCAACTTTCAAAGCTTGTCATGGAACAGGCCAAGGAAAAGGGATTCGGAACAACACCGGAGGAGGTAAACGTAGCTGAAAAGATTGCTCTCATACAGTCGGAAGTGTCCGAAGCCTACGAGGCGTACCGACATAAGAACATGAACGGAAAAGATGGTTTTGCTGAAGAGATGGGTGATGCCATTCAGCGCATCCTCCACCTCTGTGGCGCGCTCGGTATCAACGTCGAAGAAGCGATTCTTGAGAAGCTCGATTTCAATAAAGCGCGTGAGTGGGACTGGAAAAAGATGAACGAACAGCACTCGTAAGTCTCTCGGCGTTACGCTATGTCGGTTGCAGGCGGTGTTTCTTTTGTCCCGTCCACCCATTTCACCCCAACGCTTTCAAATTGTTTTTGTAAATCACTTTTCACTGCGTCGAGCAAATCTTTGAGTTCAGGAAAATGGTGTGTTGCCTCATCGAACGCTTCGACGGCTTTGTTGGCATAGTCGGCATGAAATTCTTTCGGAATGTACATTTCGACTCCACCCTCCGAGATATGCAGGAAGCCCTCAATTCTGTCGAGTGCTTTAATGAATTTTGCTTCAAGGGTAACTTGGTCCTCGTATTCACGCCACAGGCTATAAATCCAATCCCCGAACGGCAGGTCGTCGGTCATCTCACGCATGGCGGATTCTTCCATCACGGATTTATCTTCAACTAACTGTTTCCCGGCTAGTATCTGCTCGTACGCATCAATGTCACCGGTTTTCGCCTCAGCGATGTCGTGAAGAAGCGCCAAGGCAAGTGCCCGATTTGTGTCCACCCGCACTTTGCATTCGGTACCGATGACAAGCGCCATGAGCCCCAAACGCCATGAATGCTCAGCCACCGTATTCTTTTTATCGCGAAGGGAAGAGCCATATCGCTCCACTGATTCCAAACTTTTGCTGCGGTGCAGGAACGTAAGGATGTCAGTAATTTTTTGTTGTCGCATATGTGCAATGTTACCACTAAAGAAATCGCCCCCGGCAAGTACTCTGCCGGGGGGAAGGTGTCATCGGACGACTCGGTTCTTCGTCACACGAAACCACGAGGTGACCAGCCCTTGGTAGAACTTGCTCTGTTCGACCCAGGTCATGCCCCCACGAGTTTCAGGGTTATTCCTGGTCGCGTCTTCGGTTTCTTCGATCAAAGCACTGAGGGCAACCAAAGTTTCCTTGCTAGCTTCGCGCGGTGGCTCTGCGAACATGTCTGCGTTGAGGATTTCGTAAATCTCATCCTCTCGCCGCCCACGTTCCATCGACCACCCGCAGTCGCCTACATACAGCGGAGGTGGATTACTGTCATCCCACCCATACTTTTTGTACATCGCATCAAGTGATTGCCTGCTCATTGGGTTGTTCCTTTACGCGTTTGTAAAGAGTTCCACCATCGTTCAAGTTGCTCACCGTACTTCCAGCAAAGCGAGAGCGCGGCAACAGCATCCTTGGCTACGTCGCGAGCATCTCGATTCATACAAGCCTCTACGAGGGTCGCCTTAGCTACTTCTTCGAGCTTTTCCCCGTTTGCGATCTTGAGTTGCAGAAGACGCGCCCAAAGCCCCGCGATCGCCAATAGTTCCTTATCGTTAGCGTCTGTAGCCATACTGTCGAGCTCATCCCACCAAGCCGGGTCTACCAACTCAATCGGAACGCCTGCCAATTTGGCCTCGAACGCATCGCGCCTTGCCCTGTTCTCCGCTTCTCGCGCCACCTCTCTCTCGCGCCAATCTTTGAGGTTTGCGGCTTTAATCCGCGTATCGTTCTTCCGTTCCTGTATCGAGAGATTGCGAGCCGGGTAAGGACCCACGTCCTTCCCAATTTGGCCCCTGATTGCACGCCACAAGTCGCGGTGGATGAGTTCGGGGTTAGAATCTCGATGCACTGTTACAACGGCGTCAGAACCTGAATGATATGTGACCGCGGCGCCTCGTTCTGTGGCGAGTGAGATAGCTTCTTTGATGCTGTCAATGTCTTCGCATCCGGGTTTTGCACGTAAGATGCCATCCGGGTAGTCCCATAGATACTTCATATTCTTTCTCCTTGCTGTATCTGCTCGTCAATTGGATTGCGAGAGGATGCCCGTCTTCGTGGAGTCCATCCTGCCTTTATCGCGTTCGGTTTTGTCCAACTGGTCGGCATTTATCTTGTGCCACTCGTATCGCGTAATCGGGAGAAGTTCGAGCTGAGCGATGGACCGACCGCGTTCAACGACCACATCTTTCGACGAGGTATTCCACGGGTAAAGGATTACTTCGCCGCGATAGGTCGGGTCGATGATTTCAAGTGCGAAAAACAGCCCGACAAACGCAGAACTTCCTTTCCCGACGACTCGAAAGTAGTAGCCTGGAGGTGGAACTAGTCGCAATCCAGTTCGTACGTCAGCTCCGTTGAATGCCGGAATGACGGCTCTTGCGGCCGTAGGAATGTCTCTGCAGGCATCCCCTGGGTAGCCGTAGCCCGGTAGGGGTAATCCGTGCGCAATTTCGTCTTGCACGATCAGGGCTTGAAGCGTCGACTCTGTCATGACGTGCTCCTATTTGTCAAAGATATCTGGACATCTTGCCCAGGCGTTTTCCGATTGACAACATATAACCCTTATGATTCAATGTCTAACGAGAACCCACAGTCTGTAAATATAATATTTACAACATACTCGATATACCCGAAATATGGCCAGACAGAGACCTCAAACGGATACAACAACGCGAACGCTTCAAGGCCTCGGTCTCGGTGAGGACACGGCGCTCCTCTATACACAGATGTTGAATCATCCGCGCAGTACGGTGCAGGAGCTAGGTACGCGCGCACCATTCCCTCGCACAATGCTTTACTACCTACTGAAACAGCTCGTTCAGCGAGGTCTCGTGACTGCACGGAAAGAAGGGTGGCGTACGGTCTACGTAGCCGAAGACCCCGAGCGGTTATACGATATTTTGACCAGTAAAGAGAAGGAGTTTGAACGGGAGACGCACAGTGTGCGCGAACTAATTCCTCGGCTAAAGCATCGCTACCGCCTCGCTGGCAAACGACCAAGTGTACGGATGTTTGAGGGGGTAGAAGAATATCAAAAGGCACTTGAGGACATTATCGTCTCACGGCCGAAAGAAATTTCTGCATATGAAATGCTGGGTGCCAAGAAGCCGGCATTGGAAATCCGAGAAACCCACGAACGAAGGCGCATCGCTCGGAAGATACAGAAGAAGGTATTATTTTTTGAAGATTCGGACGCTCTGCAATTTCTCAAGACTCGCGGGTACGATGACTATACGCAGTTCCGCACGATAAGGGAGGAGTTAATCGCACCATTTGGTAGTGACGTTACACTCTACGATGGGAAACTACTCTACACGAGTTATTATGATGAGCGTGAGCCGACAGCAATCCTCGTGGAAGACCAAGCGCTCTATGGCATGCAGAAGAATATTTTCGAGGCATTGTGGAAACAAGGGAAAGACCGTACACTCGCGTTTACAAAAAGCCTATGAATATCTTCTTTACCGCCGCTATCAGGGGAGGTCGCGCGCAGCAACCGGAGTACGCTTCGATTGTAAAGGCACTCGAGCAGTACGGGACGGTATTCTCAAAGCATGTCGCTGACGACGCCCTCTCGCAAGTTGGCGAAACGGATATTTCCAATAAAGAAATTCTTGAGCGCGAAGTCAGCGCGTTAGAGAAAAGCGACGTCGTCATTGCGGAAGTAACAACGCCGGCACATGGTGTCGGGTACTTGATAGGACGTGCGACTTCTCTTGGGAAAAGAGTTATTGCGCTGCATCAAGGAGAATTTGTTTTAAAGCTCACAGGAATCATTCAAGGAGACCCGGGCGTTGAAGTGTATGCGTATAAAACTGACGAAGACATCGAGAAAATATTGAAGAAAACGCTCGGGGAAGTTTAGACGCTGCTCAAATCCAGTGGGTTTCCACCCCGGATTATGGCCATTCTATTTGCCTACAATGTGCGGTAAACTTCTGACTATGTCGGAAGTAACGATGGAAAAGATAGTCTCGCTCTGCAAGCGCCGCGGCTTCATCTATCCGGGCTCTGAAATATACGGCGGGCTCTCCGGTACGTGGGATTATGGCCCGCTCGGAGTCGAGCTCAAGAACAGCATCAAGCAGTTGTGGTGGAGAATGTTCGTGCAAGAGCGCGACGACATGTGCGGCGTGGACGCTGCAATCTTGATGAATCCGGAGGTGTGGAAAGCGAGCGGTCACGTGGACGGATTTCAGGATCCGCTCGTCGAGTGTGCGAAATGCAAACGCCGTTTCCGTGCGGATCAGGTGGACGACCCCGCGACTGGGCTCGGGGCAAGCAAGTGTCCCGAGTGCGGGGGCAAGTTCGGCGAGGTCCGTCAGTTCAATATGATGTTCAAGACGCAGGTAGGAGCGGCGGAAGGTGAGGGCTCCATATCGTATCTGCGGCCTGAGACTGCGGGAGGGATATTTGTGAATTTCAAAAATATCATCGACTCGTTCCACCCCAAGCTACCGTTCGGCATCGCGCAGATAGGGAAGGCGTTTCGCAATGAGATTGCCCCGCGCGATTTCGTGTTCCGTTCGCGAGAGTTCGAGCAGATGGAGATAGAATATTTTGTACGAGCGACTGAATGGGAGCGCGCATTTGAAGAGTGGAGGAGCAGTGTGCATGCGTTCAACGAAGCCGTCGGCATTTCACGCAGTTCCGTTCATGAGCTCGAGGTCGCGCCTGAGGACAGGGCTCACTATTCAAAGCGGACGATAGATTTCGAATTCGATTTTCCATTTGGTCGCAAAGAATTGTGCGGCCTCGCATACCGCACGGATTTCGACCTCTCTGCTCATGCAAAAGCCTCCGGCGCGGATCTCACGTATCTCGACGAGGGATCGGGCGAGCCCCGCCCTGGGCGGGGCGAGCGCTTCACGCCGCATGTCATCGAACCCAGCTTCGGAGTGGACCGCACGGTGCTTGCGATACTTGCGAGCGCGTACACCGAGGATGAACTCGGCGGTGAGCCGCGTACGTACCTCAAATTTAACTCCGCGGTCGCACCGGTCAAAGCGGCGGTGTTTCCGCTTCTCAAAAATAAGCCCGAGTTGGTCGCGAAAGCGCGAGAGGTGTATCTCATGCTCAAGAAACAAATTCCGCAGGTCATGTGGGACGACAACGGCAATATCGGCAAGCGCTACCGCCGTCAGGACGAAATCGGCACCCCATATTGCATCACTATAGATTTCGATACGCTCGGCGAAACGGCGAGCCTCAAAGACACGGTAACAATCCGCAATCGCGATACGGGAGAGCAAGAGCGAGTCTCGGTTGACAGTTTGGTCTCGCGCATAGCATAGTGCGGCAAGAATTATCGTTGAACAGCGGGGGTTCGCATGCCGTACTCCGAAGCCGTCAGCCCGCGCGGGACCATACCGGTCTGCGGATGCGCACGATTCTCGCCGCTCGAGTTCATCACACGGTGTCAAACTACGCGCCAACCCGGTAGTGTCGTCCATATCGGCACTGAGCTGAGGCGGATTCTCGACATTCCGGCGCTGAGCAGTGTACGTGACGTGCACCCGACGACCGTACGTACCGGCTCACTCAATAGGCGCTTGTCGGAGGACACCTTCTCGTCGCTCTATCGGCCGGGGGTCCGTATCGGCGACCTGCTGTTGGCGTTCTGCACGTTCATCGACGGAAAGCCTCACAGCGCGTTTCCCTGCACGAATCGTTGGGGCGTCGGCGCGGTATTGGCCGAACTCCCCGAATACGCACTCATCGCGCGCTGGTGGGACCCGGCGCAGGCACGCGCGGACCCCGGGCTTGTGGCCCACGACTACGGGCACTCGTGCGGGTTGACGCTCGGCGCAGTGCAGAGCATGAGCCTCGACTGGCGACTGCTTGGAATGTCGATTGCGTTCTACTAGTAGTTGATTGACTCCGGTTGTACATGGTTCCCGCGCGGTTTCGCACCGCGCGGGGGCGTCTTTTTAAAACCCGCCTCTATGCTACGATGCCATTCATGGAGGGGCGCAACTTCAATATTTCCATTACGTCGGGAACGGTGGTCAAAACTGTCTTCATTCTCGGTCTCGCGTGGCTTGTCCTCAAGCTCTACAGCGTCGTTCTCATTGTCCTCACCGCCATTGTCATCGCTTCGGCAATAGAGCCGGGTGTGCATTCACTCGTGCGTCGCAGGATACCGCGGGTTTTCGCGGTCCTCTTGATTTACCTGCTCATGATGGGGAGCTTTTTCGTACTCTTCTATTTCTTCCTCCCGTCGGTCTTGGCTGACTTCGCAACCTTCCTCTCATCACTCCCTTCGTACCTTGAAGCGTTCAACCGGACGGGTGCGTTCGACCAGTACGCAAATATTCTTGGTATCCCTGCGCCTTCGAGTATTTCGGCTGGAGACATTATGACGAATATACGAGAAGTGTTTAACCTCGGCGGCGTCTTCGGCAATGCGGTGACGGCGGCGAGCCAAATATTCGGCGGCGTCTTTTCTTTTGTACTCATCGTGGTTTTTTCTTTCTACTTTGCCGTTATCGAGACCGGCGTCGACGACTTCCTCCGTATAGTGACTCCGCGTTCGCATCAGGAGTATGTTCAGGGCCTGTGGCGTCGCTCTCAGCACAAAATAGGTCTCTGGATGCAGGGCCAGCTGATGCTCGCGCTCATTGTGGGCGTGCTCGTATACCTCGGCCTCACTATTCTCGGCGTGCCGCACGCGCTCGTGCTTGCGGTCATCGCAGGGGCCTTCGAAATAATTCCGGTTTTCGGACCAATGCTCGCCGCCGTGCCAGCCGTTACTGTCGCATTCGTCGCGGGAGGTGCGCCGTTCGGCCTGCTTACCGTCGCGCTTTATATCATTGTGCAGCAATTCGAGAACCATCTCATCTATCCGCTCGTCGTGACGCGGGTCGTCGGGGTGCCGCCGCTTCTCGTCATCCTCGCGCTCATTGTCGGAGCGGAGCTCGCGGGCTTCCTCGGTATTATTCTCTCGGTTCCGGTCGCGGCGGCGCTGCAGGAGTTCGTACATGACATCGAGCACGGCCACCTACCAAAACAAAGCTGACCTATGCGCAACGTGCTGTACCTCACGACGACGCTACCGTACGTGAATGCGGAGCCGCACATCGGTTTCGCGCTGGAGATGGTGCAGGCCGATATCATCGCGCGTTATCGGCGTCTGGTGGGTGACGACGTTTTTTTCAATACGGGAACCGATGAACACGGCCAAAAAATATTTCAGAAGGCGAAAGAGAAGGGGCGCGATGTGCAGGAATACGTCGACCACTTCGCGGGAGAATTCAAGAAATTGAAGAACGCCCTGAACCTTTCGTATGACGCGTTCATCCGTACGACCGACGAGCGCCATGTGGCCGCCGCGCAAGAGCTTTGGCGGCGCTGTGAAAAAGCCGGAGACATCTACAAAAAGAAATACAAAGGCCTCTACTGTGTCGGCGATGAAGCCTTTATCAAAGAGGGCGATTTGGTGGACGGGAAATGCCCGAATCATCCGACCATGGACGTTGTGGAGATAGAAGAAGAAAACTACTTTTTCAAACTCAGCAAATATCAGGACAGTCTGTTGCAGTACCTCGGCAAGGAAGGTGCTGTCGTGCCCGAGTGGCGCCGGCAGGAAGCCATTAATTTCGTGAAGCAGGGACTGGAAGACTTCAGTATTTCGCGCGTCAAAGAGAAAATGTCGTGGGGCATTCCGGTCCCCGGCGACGACTCGCAAGTCATGTACGTGTGGTTCGATGCGCTTACCAATTACATCTCGACACTCGGGTGGCCCTTCGACTCCGCTCAGGGTAAACCCGATTTGTTTGAGAAGTTTTGGGTGAAGGGGGAGACGCTTCAACTCGCTGGCAAAGACCAAGTGCGCTTTCAGAGCATCGTGTGGCAGGCGATGCTACTCTCCGCTGGACTTCCGACCACCAAGCAGGTGATTTATCACGGCTTCATCACGAGCGGCGGGCAAAAAATGTCCAAGAGCATCGGCAATGTTATCGACCCGCTGGAGATTGTGGCTGAATACGGCACCGATGCGCTACGCTACTTCCTCGCGCGTCACGTGCATCCGTTCGAGGATTCCGATGTAACCATGGAGCGCTTCAAGGAGGCGTATAATGCCGACCTCGCCAACGGCGTCGGCAATTTGGCTGCCCGTATTATGACGCTCGCGGCGGCGCACCTTTCCGAACCCGTGGAGCGCCCCGCACCGGCTGGTTTCCATGGAGAATATACGGACGCGCTTGAGCACTTCGAATATAACCGTGCACTGGAATTTGTGCGGTCTCAGGTGCAAATTCTCGACCACAAAATCGTAAAAGAAGAGCCGTTCAAACTGGTGAAAACCAATCCCGAAATGGGGAAGCAGATGATACGCGAACTTACCCTCGACCTCTACGGCATCGCCCGCATGCTCAATCCTTTCATGCCGCACACAAGCGCCGCGATAAAAGAAGCGGTGCTTCAGAACAAAAAACCGGCCAACCTGTTCCCGCGCAGAGAATAGGAATGCTCATGGGCAAGCTTGCAATAATTGCCGAGGGCGGCGGACTACAAGCGGGTTTTGCCACAGGAGCTCTTGCGGCGCTTAACGACAAAATTCCCGGATTCAGTCTCAGGAACGTAGACACTCTTGTCGCTTCCTCTGCGAGCGTAGGTAATATGTTTTGGTATTTTTCAGGGCGCGAGAATCACATCGGCCGAAAGATGTGGACAGAAGAGCTGACGAGCGAAAAGTTTATTCTTCGGAACCCCATGTGGCGATTGCTTTGCGGCAAGCCCGTCCTCGACGTAGATTATCTTGTCGATGTGATTTTCAAGCAGAATAACCCTCTGCATATTGAGCGGATACAGCAGGCCACCGAAAAATTGTATTTTCCCGTTTTTAATTGCGACAGCGGTGAAATTGAATTTTTTTCAAACCATGCTGTTCCGGGCGAATATTTTATCCGTGGCAATAAAAAGATTCTTATACGCCAGATTCCAAACGACAAGAGTGTCTATGAGGTGATACGCGCCGCCAAAGCCATACCGTTTTTATATGATAAGAAAGTACATATCGACGGCATACGGTACATAGACGGGGGTATACGGGAGCCGTTTACTTTGGATATACCTGCAATAAAAAATGCGCGAAAGATACTCATTGTGTCTCAGAGGCATGGTACGCTCGCGGAGGTTTTCTCATTCATCGCGATTGGAACCCTCTTTTTTCTCGACTGTGTCATACGAAGAAAAGATACTTTTGAGCGAAGCGTTGCCAAGGATATTTTCAAAAAAGCGTTTTTGAACCGCCGTTTGATGAAAGAGGTCCGGATGCTCCAGCGCAAAGGAGAGTTGCTGCTTATAGAGCCGGAGGTAACGCTCGGCGGAACTTTTGACAACTCTTCGCAGACGATGAGGAGCAATTACGAAATCGGTGAGGAGCACGTGTTGAAAAGACGGGACGAGATTTTATCTTTCGTAGGGGCTACAATACGATGACTATGAAATATTTTGATGCGCACACGCACGTGAATTTTGTCGCGTACAACGACGATCGCGAGCAGACGATTCTGCGTGCTCGCGAGCAGCAGGTGGGGATGAACATTGTCGGGACGCAATTCGATACGTCAAAAAGCGCCGTCGAGCTTGCGGCGAAATACGACAATGTGTACGCGACTATCGGCTTGCACCCAATCCACACCAGCAAGTCGTATCACGATGAGAAAGAGCTCGGTGAGGGCGGCAAGGAATTCACGTCGCGCGGCGAGAAGTTTGATATGTCTGCATACGTCGAGCTCGGCAAGTCGCCGCGAGTCATTGCGGTCGGGGAGTGCGGACTCGACTATTTTCGTGCGGACAAAGACACCAAGGCCGTGCAAGTAAAGGCATTCGTCGAGCAGATAGAGCTCGCCAACACACTGGGGAAGCCGCTCATGCTCCACATCCGCAATGCGTACGAGGATGCGCTGGAAGTCATCAAGTCACACGCAAAGGTACGGGGCGATGTGCACTTTTTCGCGGGAGACTGGAATATCGCCAAGAAATTCCTCGACCTCGGTTTTACGCTCTCGTTCACGGGCGTCATCACCTTCACCCATGATTACGACGAAGTCGTGAAAAACACGCCGCTCGACCTGCTTTTGTCCGAAACGGACGCACCGTACGTGACTCCTGCGCCGCATCGCGGCAAGCGCAACGAGCCCGCCTACGTCGAATACGTCGTCCGCAAGATTGCCGAAATTCGGGGAGAGGACCCGGAAAAGGTCGCGATACAGCTTCTCGCAAACGCATCGCGCGTTTTCAACATCAGTTAGACGCAGGAGTCTCGCTCGAAGCGGCCCACATCGTCGCGAACACGGCGCGGAATGAGTCGGCGATCTCCTTGCTCTCAATGCGCACGCTGAAGAATTCTTTTTTGCCGCTCGTGATGATGACGTTGTTGCCGAAGATACCGACGTCGGTCGCGAAAGGGGGAAGAGTCTTCGGCATGAACCGTATTTTGCGATAAGGACCACTGACCTTTTTTGCGTATTTTCTCGACGTCTCACTGTCGTCCACGAGCTCTTTCACGTTGAATTCGGGAGACAGCGTCGAGTACTCCACTTTTTGCAACGTGCGGGCAAAGACATCGTGCACGATATCCATGTTGCTCATAAAGAACTGGTCTCCCTTCACGATGAAGATATCGTCGAACGCGCGGTCGAGCGCATCTTTTCCCTCGTAGATTTTCACCCGGGGCTTTTCATCTGAGCAGTGCATCATCGCTTCGAATTGCGGGATGACGTCTTTGAGTTGTTTCATACGCAGCTCGGCTTCGGTCAGCATCGTCTTCGGATGTTGTGCCGCAAAGAGGAGCTTCTTGCCCTTTAGTATCCGGGAGACGAGACCCCGCTTCTCTAGGGCATTGAGTATCAGGTACGCGGTGGGGCGTTTGACGCCGGTTTTCCGGGAAATAGCAAGGACCGATGCTTCGCCCAACTCGAGGAGGCCAATATAGAGGCGTATCTCTTTATCTTCAAGGCCGAACTGCTTAAGGGTGTCTTGCGGTGTCATGTCGCACAGTATAGCCGTATACAGATATTTGTCAACTATTCTGACAACAGCCTTTAAAAAAGCGACGAAATATTACTAATATAAGGCGTTTTTCGGTCTAAAAGTATTGACATTAGTTGACTGATGCAATAAAATCTGTCGCAGTAAAGATGGATTCGTAGGAAAACAAGCAGGAGATACAAATGTATGGACCGATTCGCATCGTCGAAACCGACGAGGAAAAGGAACACATCCTGCGTACCGAGTTGGTGCATGGGAGGGTGTTCACGCGTAAAGAGTGGGATTGCTACGTTCGCTATGTTGTCGGCCCTTGCAGCATCTTGCTGCTGGCCGTCGTGGTGGGTGCGATCGCTATGTTGCTCGAGCCGCACTTCCCGAAAGGGCGGTGCGACGTCATGACCTTAGACCAAATGGTTAAGGACGCTGAATGTGCGCCCAAAATTCTATGGGAGCTCCTGCCGTGGCGGTAATCCGCTCGGAATAGTTACCCTGCCGGTAATACCGCCCGTAGGGAAACGTAATGCCAAACCGACCTCAGAGGAGGGAAAAATGGCAAAATTCGAACCGATCAGCTTCAGTCCAAATCTCGCGCATGTGCTGGGATTCCGTCACGGGCCACGGGCGGCGAATCCGCCTGCCGGCAACGTCTGGGACTATGATACCGGCCTTAGTCAAAAGGCATGGGGAATCGCGCGTCGAACAATCGACACATATCTGCCGGGCATCGAGCCCGTCGGGATGAGCTGTTCGCAGATCGAAGCTCGGTCTCGTCCAACGCTCATCTTTCTTTGGCCGCATCTTGCGGCCAGGATACAGATGGACCGTCGATTGGGAATCGAGCGTCACGACGTTCCGAAATGGGCGCCGTGCGATGCTCACCCGAATCCCTACAGCATGACTCCTCAGGAGATGCATGCTCTTCAGCCGGACCTCGTCGATGAATGTGGCCGCAACTTCTTGAACGCCGCGTACGATCTTGCGGTCAACGTAGGTCTTGGCAAGATCGGCGCTATGTGCAGCCATGTTCCCTTTGCAGACGCAGGTGCTCGTCGTGCGCGTCTGAAACTTGGTATCAAGGAAAGCGACGGGTGGCTCCCGGGAAAGGGATTCGAAACGGGTGCATTCGTGCATCTGGCGTTCGGTGAACGGACGCCGCACTGGACGGATGAAATTCCGTTTCCGCCCGGTAGCAAGTTCTTGTTCTCATGCGAATACTATCCTGTTCCTGCCGAGTGAAAGCGGCGAGGGTCCCGGTTCCTGAATGGACCCTGTGAGCCCCGGCGCTTTGCCGGGGCTCGTTTCTTTTTACAAACCTAGTACGCTTATTGTTATGAATGAAAAGCCGATTCTTACAGGTTTCGCAGCGAGTCAGGGCGTTGCAGAGGGGAGAGTGAAAGTAGTTCTCGATCCCCACAAGATACCCACCTTCAAAGAAGGCGATATCCTCGTGGCGAAAGTTACCGAGCCATCAATGATCGTCATTATGAACAAGGCAGCCGCGTTCGTCACCGATATCGGCGGTATTACATCTCATGCCGCGATTATTGCGCGCGAGATTGGACTTCCGTGTGTCACTGATACAAAAAATGCGACGCGGCTGCTGAAAGACAGGATGCGTGTCCGTGTGGACGGTACAAAAGGTGAGGTATACCGGCTATGAAAAGGCTGACATATCCAAAGTGGATAGACGCATATACAAAATCAATGCATCAGGCGTTCGTCGGTATGACGCCGGCGGATTGGGGACCACTCGATTTCAACCAGTGTTTTCGGGCATTAAATGGTGCGTTCATCGAGAAATTGCATGAGGCCATAGTACAAATAAAAAGGAAGAAAATTCCTGCCGGAGAAGTTGCAAGACATTTTCTTTCACCCTCGGGATTCAGGGCGGTATTTTACTTTGCCGTCACTGAGTACGCATTCAGCGACCATACAAAACGTGCGCAGGCGCGCGAGGTGTTCGATTTCTTCAACGGAGTTCTCGGGCGCATGTTCAAAAAAGATATATGGGCCTATGAGAGCAACGTCATTCACAGCGAGAACGAGGTTGCGGCATTAATAAGACGTACACCGTGGACGAAGGGAAGCTCCGACAGCGCGCGTCTCGTTGCCCGTCTCGGCAACAGCGCGTCGGCATTATCATATGCGCTGTATCGCGACTACTATGTCGCTGAGTCTCAGGAGGTGTATGGGCCGTACGATGCTTCGTCACATTTCGGACCGCATCACATACTGGTTATTAAACATTATCCGAAAATGCGCCCTATTGCGTTGTGGCCCCAAGCTCGCACATTCAGACACGCGGATAAGAAGCTGTATCTGATTTACGAAGGAGTGAAAATGAAATGCGAGTTCATCGGGATGCATACCCGATACGAAGGCGACCTCATGAGTGGTTTGCGTAAATACGCAGTGGAGATAGACGGCGTGTTTTATAACGACCCGAAAGCCATCAAGAAAAAGACGGAGTACATCGGAGGTCTCGCTGTAAAACAGTGGGGGCTGTACCGGAGCATGTCTAAACAAGACTTGAAAATGAAATTTTTGGAGTGGATGTGTTGGTCATGCAGGCCGCTTTTTGAGCTGGCAGGTACCGATACTGGCCCGAGCGACACGATGATGCGTAATCTCAAACGGGCACGCATCGCCGACCGTATCAAAATGCCGGCAATGATGTCGTACCGAAAGTACCTTAAGAGCCGGGACTGGGAGGCGTATTGGCTAAAGGACCTGTATACCAAGTAGGATTCAGGCTCGATTGTTGCTAGGGCTATAGCCCTGTGATAGAGTGCCTCGACATATGGTAGATGAGACAGTTGCTATTCCCTCCGGCACCTCCGAGAACGAGGTCATTTCGCGTATCTACGAGGTCGGATACCACATCATTCCGACGGTCGCCGAGGAAAATCTTGAGAAAGTCGTCGGCGGCATCCGCGCCGTCATCGAGAAGGCCGGCGGCTCGTTCATCGCCGAGGGCGCTCCGACACTCACCAAGCTCGCATACCCGATGGAAGCTCGCGAAGGCGATAAGCGCGTGAGTCACGACCGCGGCTATTTCGGATGGGTAAAGTTCGAAGCACCGGTCGTCGTTGCGGATATGCTCGAGGAAATGCTCAAGGCTGATGCCAATATCCTGCGCTCCATAGTGTTCCGTACCGTCCGCGAGGAGACACGCGCCCGCATGAAGGCCCCGACTCTGCGCGAGGTGAAGCGTACCGACACTATCCGCAGTTCGCCGCGCCGCGAGGAGGAAGTATCCGCGCCGATTTCCGAGGTGGACCTCGACAAGGCTCTTTCCGACATCACCACCGACTAATCGATTGCTTTTTTTATTTTGCATTCTACTATTACCTAATCCCTAGAACCTAGTCCCTACTTCCAATATGTACATCAACAAGGCGATTCTCTTTGGCAATCTCACCCGCGACCCGGAGCTCCGCGCGCTTCCGAGCGGTATGAACGTCTGCAATTTTTCTCTCGCGACCAATCGCGTCTATAAAGACCGCGACGGCAAGAAGCAGGAGCAGACCGATTTCCACAACGTCGTCGTCTTCGGCCGTCAGGCCGACACGGTGAATCAATACCTCAAGAAGGGAAGCTCGGCGTATGTGGAGGGTCGCATCCAGACGCGCAGCTGGGACGACAAGACAAGCGGCGAGAAAAAATACCGCACGGAGGTCGTCGCCGAGACGGTGCAGTTCGGTCCTCGCAGTTCGGGCTCCGCCGGCGGAGGCGGCCGAAAACAGGACGACGGTGGCGCCGATGAGACCCCTATCTCGGGTGGTGCGGGCATCGAGTACCCGAAAGACGACATTAATCCTGACGATATACCATTCTAGGTGATAGGTTCTAGGGACTAGAAAATTCAAATACAAAACATAAAACTATGAGCGCAAATATACTTACACAAAATGATATCCGGCACGTCGACTACAAAGACGTGGACCTCTTGAAGCAATTCGTGAATCCGCACGGCCGTGTGATGGGCAAGAAGCGCACGGGCCTCACGGCCAAGCAACAGCGCGCCGTCGAGGCGGCGGTGAAGCGCGCCCGCTTTATGGGACTCCTGCCTTTCATTCAGAAGTAAAAGATAAAGGCCCGGGATACTCCCGGGCCTCTTGATCAGTGAGGACGCTCGCTATCACGCGCCGCGTAAGAATTCCTCGGCTCGACGCGCCGAGTTTACGGCTTCTTTGATGGAACCAACGTCCTCGACGATTTGTGCTTTGCCCGTTGCCATCATGATTTCAAGCGGCGATGGAACACGGGCAACACGACCCTTGCCGTCGTCACCCGGCATCCAGAAACCGAATCGGTCGGCACCGCTATCCGCACATGACATCAACATGCATCCGACCACGGTGACCGGGTTATCGCCGTAACGAACCGCATATTCCGGCAGGTCTTCAAGTTTCTTCGGGACGTAGAGCGTGATGGGGTCTGCGATGAAAATCGGATTCCCGCACCATGCGCAACGGATCGTCATCTTGCCGATGCAGTCGAGGCACCAGTCGACCGTTTTGTTCTTGTTGAGCGGCATTTGCTTCGACCGATACGTATCGAACGCGTGAATGCGCCCACTTCGTCGGGTTTCGTGGCTGCATTTCTCGGCGGTGTAACGCTTGCCGAACAGAAGACGAAAGTCGATGAAGGCGTGACGCCAGTTAGTCATGAAATCCTCCCGTTGTCCTAGGGCGAATCTATCCCTTATACGGGCTCAAGTCAAACTCGCTCAACGTATTCACCCGTTTCAGTGTTGACGCGGATGACGTCGCCTTGTTTGACGAACATCGGTACGTCAAGTGTGGCGCCTGTTTCAAGTTCCACGATTTTGCTCCCGCCCTGTGCGGTGTTGCCGCGGACATCCGGCGGCGCTTCGGTGACTTTGAGCTCGACTTTCACGGGGAGCTTCACGCGGAAGAGCCGTTCGTCGAACCAAAGCGTCTCCACTTCGGTGTTGCCCTTGAGGAATTTGCCGTTGCCGCCCATTTGCTCCTCGGTGACAGAGAAGCGCGTGGACTTGTCTTTGGCATCATGGAAGAACCATTCGCCGCCGCGCTCGTAGATGAAAACAGCCGGACGCGATTCGATTTCAGCCTCCTGCAGCTTGTCGGATTGCTGGAATGAGTATTCAGTGACGGTGCCTTTGATGATGTGGCGCAGCTTGGTCTGATTGACCGGGCGGCGCTGCTGCTTCTGCATGATGTTGTTCCACGTGCAGACGTACGGCTCGCCGTCGACGAGTACCGCAACCCCCGGCTTGATATCGTTGTATGCCAACATTGCTGGGTATTCTATTCAAAAAACACCGTTTGTCCACCTACTGTGCGGACACATGCTATCGTTTGGTGATGGAGAGCGATAACCTTGAGCCGCTGCGAAAACAAATGTCGAGAAGGGAACTTCTTCGCAAGGCAGGCGACGTCGCTATGGCGGTGGCAACACCCACAGTACTATCCGCAGTGTTGGGGCCGCTTGCGTGGGAATGGGGTCAGAACAAATGGAACACAGAGGAGTTACAGCAACGCATCGAATCCGGGAAAAAGGACATCAGAGACCGTTATGGAGTGACGGTCAGCATTACTCCGGGGGAATTCCCTTTAGAAGACAAGGTCCAGCGTAGTACCCTGTTCACGAAAGAAGTGGCCTCGCTCTACATTCGTTTTAAAGCGCTCGAAGGGGTGCGACATGTACTGTCGCAATATCCGCCGCCGTTAATTCGAAAGCACGTGCGGGAAATACGTATAGTGAAGGATTTAGAGATGGTAAATTCGTTGGGAATTGTGGACACGGCTTCGGGAACAATCGATTACGCAAAGAAATTAATAGTAGCGAACGTGATACCGCTTCTCGACACATACTTTGCACTGCTCGGCGACGTGCCGTCGAAAAAGACGCTACATCATGAGATCGCGCATCTGATCTGTCGCGACATCCGCGACAGTGACTGGAAGGCGTTGCATCCTGGTGTCGAGTACCTAAGTTTTTTTGCGAAAGGGGTGCGGGACGAAGCAGCGGCAGAGGGGTTCGTTCGTGCGCATAGCATGACGTCACCAGGTGAGGATATCGCGACGGTAGCGGAAGTACTGCTTAGGCCGGGTTCTCAGTATTCCGATAAATTGCAGAAGGACACCATATTGAATCGGAAAGCCGAATATTTAAAAAATTGGTTCGGAAAGGAGTCTGACGGTCTGATGGACGACACGTTCTGGAATGACCTAAAAGCCGGCCGTGTGGACGAGCAGTACTGGCAGCACCGGCAAGAAGCGAGGTAGTTTTGCTAATCTTCGCTCCCTCCGGAACTCTTTGTGGTACGAGGTGACACCTCGGTGTTCAGATTTGTTGACTTGTCCAATAAGAAAACGGGCGGGCCTCTCAGCCCACCCGTCGCGTCGTCACTCCACTTTGAGAGGGCGAGCTTTGCCCTTAGCTACCAGACGCAACACCATTCACCACCACAGCAAGACACCGTCCGTATTGAGCTGTGTGTTCTGTATGTGCGTTGTAGGGAACTGCAGGCAGGACCTCCTTTGCGTAAAACCAGTCTTGCAAAAGAAGCGACTCGTACTCCTCGGCAGTCGGCGGATAGACCGGCCAAGCGGCCCATGGCTGACTATGTGCGTTGAACTGCTCCGTTGGGTCGGTTTCTTTCGCAAGGAACCAAGCCAGCAGAAGCAACTCTTCGCGTTGCGCCACTACGGCGGGATCTTTAATGGTGACACTGCACCCTCCATATAGGGGTTTGAACAAAACCTTCGGCGTAACCCCGTGAAAGCCGAAGGCAGTCAAATGCTAACACTCGTGGAGCAAAAATCTACTCCTCGGCACTACCCGAACTCTTGGCCGTCATGCCGCCTTCGGCGAGACTCTTTTTGATATCTTTGAACAGCTGATTCAGGACAGGCTTGTTTTCCTTGAGGAACGTGCGCGCGGCGTCGTAGCCGCGGCCAAGTTTGAGCTCGCCGATGGCGTACGAGCCGGCGGACGATTTCTGCACGAAGCCGAGTTTTTCACCTAGCGCGAGCGCCTCGCCCTCTTTGGAAATACCTTCACCGTAGAGCATGTCGAATTCAGTCTGGCGGAACGGTGCGGCGATTTTGTTTTTCACAATTTTCACGCGATGCCGGCCGCCCATGACTTCGTCGCCTTTCTTTATCTGCGCGATGCGGCGGATATCGATGCGCACTGATGTATAGAATTTGAGTGCCTTGCCGCCCGGCGTCGTCTCTGGGTTACCGAACATCACGCCGATTTGCATGCGGATTTGATTGATGAAGATGACGATGGTTTTCGTTTTGCTCACGATTGCAGTGAGTTTACGCAGAGCCTGCGACATGAGGCGCGCCTGCTTGCCGACGTGCTGTGCGCCCATGTCACCTTCAATTTCGTCTTTGGGCGTGAGTGCGGCGACGGAGTCGATGACGATGACGTCAATCTTTCCGCTGCGCACCAGCGACTCGACTATCTCAAGCGCTTGTTCGCCGGTGTCGGGCTGGGAGACGAGGAGGTGTTCGATTTGCACGCCAAGCTTCTTCGCGTATTCCGGGTCAAGCGCATGTTCCGCATCTATGAATGCGCAGATGCCACCCTTCTTCTGCGCTTCGGCGATGATGTGGAGCGAGAGCGTCGTTTTGCCCGACGACTCGGGGCCGAATATTTCTATGATGCGTCCGCGGGGGATACCGCCGATGCCGAGCGCCCAATCAATGCCGATTGAGCCGGTCGGAATCGCGTTCACGTCCACCTTCGGCTGAGCGCCGAGCATCATGATGCTGTCGTCACCGAATTTCGTCTTGATGTCGGAAAGCGCGCGCTCAATGTCCTTGTCGGGCTTGCCGGCCGATTTGTCCGCCGCGTCAGTTGCGGAGCGGGTACCTATCGTCTTCGGCGGTGCTTTTTCCTTTTTTCCAAATTTTGCCATGGGAATAGTTGTTAGTTAGTAGTTGTTAGTTGATAGCGAATATACAACGTGCAGTATATCGGAGCATATTTATTGCGCTACGGGGGGTGTGGATGTGGAAGTGGTTGCTTGCGGTGAGCTTGCCTGCCCTGAGCTTGTCGAAGGGGTCGAATCCGTCGAAAGGGGGGTGTAGACAATTTGTACCACCTGACTGCGGCGTCGGCCGTATTTGTCGGTTGCGTCAAGAACGATGCGGTTCAATCCGGGGGAGAGGAGATATGGCTCGTCGAATACGCCGCCCTCGGTTACGTTGATTTGTTTGCCGTTCATCGAGAGCGAGGAAATACGGTCGGCGGTGCCTTTGATTTGGATGAACGGGTCGTGTACCTCGGTCGTCCCGGAGGAGACGGTGATGCGCGGACCGTAGAGCAATCCGCGCGCTTCGAAATACGCGTAGCCCAATACGAGCACGAAAAATACGACGATGGCTATTGTGGTGATGCGGCTGTCTCGATAGGGAAGCATAAAGTATATTAAAATCCAAGCTCCAAACCCCAAGCTCCAAACAAGTTCCAGTTTTTAGTTTTTAATATTTTAAACATTTGGATTTTGTTTGGATCTTGGAACTTGAGATTTGAAGCTTATATGCGTTCGGTGTTTTCCTCTTCCGGTTCTTGCGCCAGTTCGTCGGCGTTACCTTCACCGATGATGTCGCGCGGCTTCGCTCCGTCGGCCGGTCCGACAACGCCTCGCTCTTCGAGCATGTCGATGAGTTTTGCGGCGCGCGCATACCCGACACCGAGCTTGCGCTGGAGGTAGCTTGTCGATGCTTTGCCCGCCTCGATGACGGTCCTTTTTGCTTCCGGATACAGCTCGTCATCGTCGTCGCGTTCACTCTCCATGGAAGCGAATATCGCGTCGGTGCCGCCGTTCTGTTTGTCAGCCTGCCCGGCCAGGGTGAAATCTATCTCCATCGGAAGCGTGCCCTCGTTTTGCTTCGCTATCCAGGAAACCACGCGCTTCACTTCGGTCTCGGTGATGAACGGCGCCTGGATACGGCGCGGTTTGCTCATCTCACCCGAAAGGAAGAGCATGTCGCCTGAGCCGAGCAATTTCTCCGCGCCGCCCATGTCGAGAATAGTACGTGAATCGATCTGAGATGATACCTGCATGGCGACGCGCGCTGGAATGTTGGCCTTGATTAGTCCGGTGATGACCTTCACCGACGGCCGTTGCGTAGAGAGAATGAGGTGAATACCGACCGCGCGGCTCATCTGTGCGAGGCGCACGATGCCGCTCTCGAGCTCGCGCGGGTACGCGGTCATGATGTCGGCGAGTTCGTCTATGATGAGGACGATATAGGGCATTGCTTCGGGGAGAGGCTCTTCCGAGCCCGCGGCGGCCTTTTCGAGCGCGGGCGCGAGCACGTTGGTGTGGTACGACGCGATGTCGCGCACACGCTCGGCTTCGAGAATGTTGTAGCGGCGCTCCATTTCTTTGGCGAGCCATTTGAGTGCGAGGATGGCTTTCTTTGCGTCGGTGATAACGGGAGTGAGAAGATGGGGGATTGAATTGTACATTGTAAGCTCGACGCGTTTCGGGTCTACCATGATGAGGCGCAAGCGCTCCGGCCCGCACCGGTAGAGGAGGCTGACGATGAAGTCGTGGATAATCACCGACTTGCCTGCACCGGTAGTACCGGCGACGAGAATATGCGGCATACGCGCCAAGTCGGCGAAGTGTGCAATTCCCGTGATGGAACGGCCGAGCGCGACGAGCAGCGCTTTGTCCGAGCTCACAAATTGCTCGTCGGAGACCAGCGGTGCCATACCGAGTGTCGTGCGGGCAATGTTCGGCACTTCGATGCCGACGAGTGATTTCCCCGGGATAGGTGCCTCGATGCGGACAGGGGAGGCGGCGAGCGCTAGCTCGAGGTTGCTGAGAAGCGCGACGATTTTCGAAAGTCGCACGCCCTCTGCAGGCTTCATCGCGTAGCGCGTCACGGTGGGACCGATGGACGCTTCGTCCATTTCGACGGAGATGCCGAAATTCTGGAGCGTGCGCTTGATGATGTTCATGTTCGCCTTTACATCACCGACCTCCGGCTTGCCTTTGTTTTTTTGCAGCAGTGATGCCGGCGGTGGAGTGTACGCGCTGCCGGTTGCGGCGATGATGGGGAAACCGTCGGGCGGAGCCTCGATGCGCCTTTCAAATGTTGTTACCGCAGGTTCCCCTTTCTTCTCATCCGTCTCGGGCTCAGCGTCGCTCTCTTCGGGCTCCGTCCCGGGTTCATCGGGAAGTCCCGTTACCAGAACGTCTTCAATAGGAATCTCCTCCGGCTCGCCGCTCGGGACAAACCATTCTCGGATGCCGGCAAAAAGCGCGCCAAGGTGGATGTTGAAAGCGATGACGAGCGCGGCGACGATGAACGCTACAAGAAAAATGACGGTGGCGGTCGTGTCGACTGCCGAGACTATCGATTGCGATATACCCTGTCCGAGAACACCGCCGTGGCCCGGGAAGGCAAGGTTGACGAGACCGAGCGCGGAGAGCAGGAACACGAACATGCTTGCGAGCTGTACCCAGCCGAACTGCCGCTCGAACGAGCGGAAAATGAGAGTGGCGAGGAGGATGAGCGAAAGGGGGAGTAGGAGATAGCCGACTCCCAAAAGCCACGTGAACCATTCATAGAGAAGCCCCCCGACTTTTCCGCCCCCTCCCGCCTCGGCAAGGACGAGAAATCCCGCGAGGGCGACAAAAAATATCGCGGTTACGCCCCGCAGTGCCTCGCTACTCACCTTTGGCTCTGATGCCTCGGTCTCTTCCGCATCTTTTCGCTTGCCGTTTTTGCGCTCCCGCTTTGATTTCATCCCGTTAGAAATAGGACGCGGACGATCAGTTCGCCCCCTACTCGATTATCGTTGTAAACCTCGTACCTCATATCAAACCCCGCCTTCGCGCGTCCCGTTAGAGGCCACATAAGCCCCACTTGAGAATTATAGACACACCCTTTGAGGTTTTTTCTCGAAGCCTCTAACGGGACGCGTCCGCGATTTCTAACGGGATTCATGCGGACATCATACCACGCATCGTTTCGGTTTTTTTCCGGCAATTTGCGATATTATTCCATATTTAGAGCGCCAAGAGAGGAATCCCGACAGGTCGTCCTGAATGCGTAAGACATCTCGAAGTGTTGGCCGGGTGAGCGGCAACGCAGGCAGCTACATGTCGCACAATCACGATATCGGACACGCTTGTATTGTGAAATATTCCTCTATATAATCCACCTACCTGCGTCCTTACGGACATTTCACGGACATCTCGCAGGAGACCAAAATGGACGACACAAAGGACATCCAAAAGACCAGCGCTCTATCGGTTTTTCTTGATGGCCAGACCAGAACCAATCCGTTTGGTCTCAATCGTGCAGCTGAGCGGGCGTATCGCCGCGCAGAGCGCATTTGCGCTGCTGCCTACCTACTCACGAGTCACATACCGGATACGGAGAATATACGAGGCGAGATTCGGGTCTCCGGCACAGGCCTCCTCTCTGACGCGCTGGCACTGCGTGACGACATGCGCTCGCTCCAGTCAAAAAGGGTACTCAACCTGCAGTTACGGGTGCGCCACATGATATCGCTCATTAGAGTACTCTCAGCCGCCGGATTCATATCGGAGGCGAATGCGAACACTATGACCGAGGCGCTCGATGAGCTGGGGAATTTTACGTCGGTGGCCCAGAGGTCTGCCCTCTCAGAGAGTGTTTCTATATCACGTGAGGACCTCATGGACATTGGTTCCATACAACAGGGTCAAAGTCCAAGAAGGGTCGTAAAGGACACGCGCAGTGCGTCCGATACCATAAAGGACACCGCACATATATCGGACAATGCCAAAGTGTCCAATACGAAGTCCAATTCAAATCGGACAAGCGGCTCCCGTGTCCAAAACATCCTCGAGGTATTGAGGGTAGGTGGTTCACTCGGCATCAGAGACATTGCGGCAAATTTGCCGGAATATAGTGAGAAAATGATACAGCGCGAGCTTCTTGGTATGGTCGCGCGTGGCCAAATCCGCAAAATAGGGCTCAAAAGATGGAGTAAATACTCCCTTACACAGTAAATCCTCGTGTTTTTGACTGCCGGACTTCATTGTCCCTACACGGAATTCTTTGGCATCCGGGGAATACCGGAAATATATGGCTTTGTGGAACGTCATAGTGCATGCCCCCTCTCGCATTGACTCGCCTTCGGGGCTGGAGTATTCTGCGGCGGTAACTCGTGAAGCGGAATATGCCCAATAAATGGGCGTTTTTCATCACAAGTTATCCACAAAACAGGGGTGGGCAAATCCAACCACTCTTTGCCTCCTAGTATATAATTGCGCTGATGTGCCAATGTGGTGCATTGCGCAGGGAGGTGGCGGAAGTCGCCCTCTGTGCGGTTCTTTGACATTTGGATAAGGAAACAATATTCAGGGTGTCGCACACCCTATGCCGCATAACAATGCGGCCGGGCGATTATTTCTCAAAAATGATTTAGCTCGCGTTCATGATGAACATGAACACCCGCTCCCTTTCTCAGGGAGGCGGTTCTGTACGTCTGTTAATTCCGACACGTCCGCATGTCCGCACGAATTATTCCCTATTGCTGCTAATCCCTCGCTCCGCACTACAATTATTAGAAGGAGTAGGGGCTAGCATAATTATTAGTTGTCTCCGGTTTCCGGGGACACACAACAGTACGCGCTCCTCGTCGAAAGGGTGCGCGTGCGACTCGTCCGCTTTTTAGAGCGGACGGGAAAGGTCAAAAACAAACTATGAGTAAAGCATTAGCAACAAAAAATGTTGCGGCAATTGCTTTGGCTCTCGCTATGGTTTTTGGTTTCACGTTCGCATTTGCCAAGCCGGTTCATGCTGACGCGCTCTCCGATCTCCAAGCGCAGGTCCAGGCATTGCTCGCACAGATTGCATCGCTCCAGGGTGGCTCGTCCACTTCCGGTGGCGCGTGCTTCACGTTCACGCAGACCCTTCAACAGGGTTCGACGGGAGCTGAAGTCATGCAAGTTCAGAAATTCCTTAACAATCACGGCTTCACGGTCGCCGCTACTGGCGCAGGTTCTCCGGGTAACGAGTCTTCGTACTTCGGTGGCCTCACCAAAGCAGCGGTCATGAAATTCCAGGCTGGTAACGGCATCTCGCCGGTAGCCGGTTACTGGGGTCCGATCACTCGCGCAAAGGCCAACAGCATGTGCTCAGGCACAGGCACTGGCACGGGTACAGGCACGGGTACAGGCACGACAGCCGGGGGCAACCTCATCGTCGCTGCCGGTGCTCAGCCGGCCAACTCGCTCGCTCCGCAAGGCGCGGCACGCGTTCCGTTCACGACATTCACTCTCACCAACACGTCCAACGCGGCGGTGACGGTCAATGGCGTGTCGATACAGCGCACGGGCCTCGCACAGGACGCTGTCTTCTCGGGTGTTGTATTGGTTGACTCCAACAACATCCAAGTCGGCACGTCCAAGACTTTCAACTCTCTTCATCAGACCACTGTCGGCGACACGTTCGTCGTTCAGCCCGGTCAGACGATGACGTTGACGGTCGCGGGCAACATGGCTGCTTCTCTCGCCGCTTACGCGGGTCAGGTGGCAGGCATCACCGTCACGGGCGTCAATGTGGCCAGCGGTACGGTAGGCGGCTCGCTCCCGATTACGGGCGCGATGCAGACTATCAACGCGACACTTTCGCTCGGTTCCGTTTCGACGACCACATCGGCCTTCGATCCGGGCACGGCAACCACCAAGAACATCGGCGACACGGGAATCAAATTCTCGGGCGTCAAGTTCACGGCCGGTTCGACGGAAGACCTCAAGCTCTACAGCATCCGCTGGAGGCAGGTCGGTTCGGTCAGCTCGTCTGACCTGACCAACGTCGTGACCATCGTCAACGGTACTTCGTACCCGACGACGGTTGATTCGACAGGCAAGTACTACTCGACTGTGTTCCCGGGCGGTCTCTTGATTGCCAAGGGTAACTCCATCGATGTGTACGTACAGGGCGATGTCGTGGGTAGCAATGCCTCGTCTCGTACTGTTGACTTCGACCTCGACAAGGTCACTGATGTCTACTTCGTCGGCCAGCTCTACGGCTACGGTATCGCTCCGAGCGGCACCTACACGCCGTGGTACAACGGCAACGTCGTGACCCTCTCCGGTGCGTCGGTAACGACCATCGGTAAGGACTCGAGCGCCGCCAATGCCGCGCAGAACATCGCGATTAACGTCGCGAATCAGCCGTTGGGCGGCTTCGTGATCGACCTCAAGGGCGAGGCCATCTCGGTCCAGTCCCAGGTCTTCACAATCGCCACTTCATCGGCATCCACGGGTCTTCTCACCAACGTATCACTCGTTGACGAGAACGGCGTCGTGGTCGCCGGTCCGGTTGACGCTACGTGGTCTTCCGGCAGCATGATCGTAACTTTCACTGACACGGTGACGTACCAATTGGGTCGCCACGTGTACAGTCTGAAGGGCAAGATTCCGTCCGGTGCCTCCAATGGCGCGACGATTGCTGTCTCTACGACTCCGTCCAGCAACTGGACGAACATCACCGGTCAGACGACCGGCAACTCGGTGACCATCACCAACGGTGCGTTCACCATGAATTCCATGACGGTGAAGGCGGGCGCGCTCGCAGTCACCATCTCGGGTACTCCGGTCGCACAGAACATCATCGCCGGTGCGCAAACCTTCACCTTCGCGAACGTCCAATTGGATGCCTCGCAGTCCGGTGAAGACGTCCGCATCAACTCGATTGCGCTGACCGAAAACGGCAGCGTGAACGCGACCGCAGGTGCGTACAACTTACTGTCGACATGTCAGCTTTACGACGGCGCGACTGCCCTCAACGGCGGAAGCAACGTGGTAAACCCGACGGCGTCGGCTACGTCGACGGCGAAGGCCTCGACGTACACGCTCGACAACTCCCTCACTATCGCGAAGGGAACGGTCAAGAAGCTTGCTGTCAAGTGTAACGTCGCGACTACGGCCGCGGCGGGAGACACCTTCCAGTGGGGCATCGCGACTGCTCAGATTACAGCGCTCTCGGTTACGGGTGTAACCTCGGGTAGCACGATCACCGCAACAGGTACAGCGGCCAACGGCTCGCTCATGACCATCTCTTCAGCGGGTACACTCACGGCCACGGCCGCGAGCACGGCTGTCTCACAGCCTGCGCTCGCGCTTGTCCCGGCCGGCACATCGGGTGTCACCATGGGTAGCGTCAAGTTCCACGCGACGAACGAGGATATCCAGGTCCAAAAGATCGGATTCACGCTCGCCAACGGAACGTACGGCTCACTCTCGACGGGTTCGGGCGGTAGCTCAAACTCTGGCGTGGACAATGTTGCCACGGCGTACATCTTCAACGGCGCGACGCAGGTCGGTCAGGTCACCTTCACGGGTACGACCGCGACTTCGACGCTCTCGACTCCGGTCACTGTGCCGTCCAACGGCGACCTTGTTCTCACAATCAAGGTTGACCTCGCCAACATCGGGACCAGTCTCCCGGGTGGCATCGGCGACACGGTCAAGGTTGATCCGCTCAACGCTCAGGGCATCGGTAGCTCCTCTGGTACGCAGGTCAACATCACTGCGACCGCAGGCGTGAACGGTGTCAAGATGCACAGGACAGTTCCGGTCGTAGCATTGGGCACGGGCGCTTGCTCGGGCACCGCTTGCAACGGCGCGAACGCGGTCATCAAGGTCTTCACCGTCACGGCGAACAGCGCCAATCCGGTGAGTGTTGAACAGCTGAAGTTCGACCTCGCAACTTCATCGGCAAGCCTGACGTCTATCTCGGTCAGCGTGACTGACTCGGGTGGAAACGTGGCCACGTCAACCTTCGGTGCACAACAGTGTGCCTCCGGTTGTACGGCAGCGCAGAGCGCTGGCACATCGCCGGTAATCTTCACAGGCGGTCCGGTCATCATTCCGGCCTCCGAGAAGTACACCTTCAAGGTCATCGGTACGATTACTCCGGGTAGCACGGCTACCAACTGGAGCGTAATCTCGACCCTGCAGGGCGACAGTGCGGCAATCGCCGGCATCGGCTCTTCGCCAACGTACATCGGTACGACGACAGGAGTTGCCAACGGCGATGCTCAGTCCGGATTCATCTGGTCTGACAACGCGACGACTACGGCCGCCTTGGGTGACGTTGACTGGTTCAACGGTTTCCAGGTCAATGGCCTCCCGGCAATCGGCCTCTAAGCTGATTGACCCGCTCATGGCCTGTCTGCGTGCGACCCACGCACAGGCAGACGACAACATGAGCAAGCCCATGGCGACAACATGGGAAACGCAAAACCCCCTCCGAAAGGAGGGGGTTTTTGCGTGCCCATTTCTCCTTTTTCTCCCATTCAACCCCTTTCTTACTTCGCCCCTTTGCACACTGTTTAGAATTCACGTACAATCGGCGAATGCAAAATAAGCACAACATGATAATGGGCATTCTCGCCGCACTGGCTATCTTTGCAATCGGAGCGTATCTCTTGGCGCGCCCGTCGGCAACGAGTACTGCAACGACAGGTACCTCGACACCCATTACGACTACCATTGATGGTGTCACTATTAAGGGCGATGCCACTGTCACCGAAGTGCCGACCCAGACGGTGAAAGCACCGGATTTCCGTATCCCGCTTACATTCAGCGATTCCACTTCCGCCGACGTGCGCGCCGCGCTCATCGGGCAATTCGATGCAACGGTAAAAGTGCTGGAGGGGAACAAAAAGAGTTTCGACGCGTGGATTAATCTTGGCACACTGCGCAAAATGACGGGCGACTACACCGGCGCCGAAACGGATTGGAAGTATGTCGCAAGCTTGTACCCCAAGAGCACGGTTCCTTCCGACAATCTCGGCGGTCTGTATCTGGACTTTCTGAAGAATTATCCCAAGGCGGAAACATACTTCAAGCTGTCTATTGCAAACGATTCGCACGACATCAACGCGTACCAACAGCTCATTTCGCTCTACACCGTGTACGGCTACCCGTCCGCGCAGGCGGGCAAGGATAAAGCGCTCGCGCTCGTGGAGAGGGGAATTGCGGCGAATCCAAATAACCAGACGCTCCTCGACCTGCGCACGCAACTGCAGGCTAAATAGCAATATGCCGACATTCCGTCAGACGGGCGTCGCGGCGGTGTCAATACTTCTCCTGCTTCCGCTGAGCGTAGCGGCGGCGAACTCGGAGCTCCACTTCACTCCCGATGGCACATTCACCGCGAAAAACGTTGTGATATACCAGAAAGCCGGCACCAATTTCTTCTCCCGCGCCGTATGGGGAACGACGTTCTTGCGCTTCGTGATAGTTACCTCCACATCGACGGTCATTACAAAGAAATACGGCGAAAGTGCGACCGCCGCGGACATCAAGGAGCAGGACATCATCGACATTACCGGCACTCTTGCAAACGGCGGCGACAGCATGGTTATCAACGCGAAGACCATTCGCGACACGGCGCTCCAGACCGCGGGAAAGACATTCTCAGGCGTCGTTGTGAGCGTGGATAGCGGAGGGCAGATGTTTGTACTCAACGACAAAACGATGGGTAAAACGAATGTCGCGATAGGCGGCGCGCCTATTACCAAAGGTGCGCGGACGATTACCATGGATGAACTGAAAGCGGGGGACAAGGTACTCTCAGTCCCCGGCACGTACAGCTACTCCACCAACACGCTCAATGCCGATTCCATCGTGGTGTATCAAGACGACAAGATGTTCAAGCCCCGCAATTTTGAAGGGACACTCAAAAGCATTTCGGGAACGGCACTACCTGTCACGGCGGTTGTCACTGTCGGCGCTACCGATTACACGGTCTACGTGCCGGTCGGGGCTCCCATCCTCAAAAATTCCAAAGCGGCGACCGTGCTCTCACGCTATGTAGTAGGGGACAAGGTGCGTTTCTACGGCGCCATCCGCCCGACAAATTTCACCGAAGTCGACGCCGAAATACTCCGCGACCTCAACTTCTAGTTATCCATAGAGTTATCCAAGGGCTCCCCTTGGATGGCCTTGTTTTAAGTCATAAAATGCAGTCATGCAGAGGAAATTCTCTTTTGTTCCCGGGGAGTTCTATCACGTATACAACAGGGGGGTAGAAAAGCGCGACGTATTTTTAGAAACTCCTGATTGGCGGAGATTCCAATCTCTTTTGTATCTTTGCAATAGCGATAAAACCCTTGTTTATAAGCTCATCCAAGGGGAGCCCTTGGAATATGATCGAGGAGAGGAGATTGTAAGCATTTTTGCATACACGCTGATGGCAAATCATTTCCACATTGTCGCCAAGGAAAACAGACTCGGCGGGCTCAGCAAGTTCATGGGCAGACTCCTGACCTCGTATTCAATGTACTTCAATATTAAATACGAGCGGTCCGGTGCTTTGATGTGTAGGCCGTTCCGGGCTAAGCATATATCTGACGATGCTTATTTGCGTTGGGTGTTGTCGTACGTGCATCTGAATCCGCTTGGTATAAAAAATAGTGGACTGGAAGAGGCGTACTCCACCGGAAAATCACGCGCAGAGGATACTCTTTCTTCGTTTCGCTATTCCAGTTATCAGGATTACTTTCTCGGTACACGACCTGAAACAAGAATTCTTAACAAAATAGAATTGCCAATCGACATCGCGGATCTCGAGTCCGTCGACGAGATGCTGAGGGAAGTCAGAGCGTTCCAAGGGGATTCCTTGGAGTAAGTGGGGATAAGTTGGCGGAAATTAGTGCGAGCGTGGGATACTGTTTCGCATATGCACGATGCCGGGGGGTCGGGCGCCGCTCACTATCTCGTCAAAATATGGCGTCGCGTCCGCTGGCCGCTCGGTATCATCGTGCTTTTATATGTTGCCCTCGTTATCTATCGCATTCCTGCGGTGCTGGAGCAGAGGCGTACGGCAGAAACAATCGACAGGATTCAGGCGCAACGACTCACACCGGAGAATGTCGATGGCAAGCATCTCCCTCCGCCTCCGGACCCTGCGCAGGTAGACGCGACAATTGAGGGCGTGGATGCAAATGGGAACGGCATCCGTGATGACGTGGAACTCGCGATTTTCGAAAAGTACCCGAACTCTCCGTATACCCGCGCGGCCGAACTGCAGTATGCGATGGCGCTACAGATGTATTTGACCGAGGTTTTCAACTCGGAGACGTGGAAAATTGCTGCGGAGCAAAAGTCGCGTGGTTCTACTTGTTTGTCGCTAACATATCCGCGCGACGATCTTGAGCAATTTTTCAAGGTTGTTGATGCCCGCGTTGGAGAAGTTGATGACCTTATGTTGAATACTGCAGAAAGAAGAGATCATTACGATTTTCTTGATAAGTACACGACAAGTTTTGGCCTAAACGATACGAACGTGTGTGATTTAGATAATTAGCAATTACTTTATGAGGTACAGTGCAACCCTGCTAATCACGGGAATCATTGTTCTCACCCCGTTTTCTGTGCTCGCGGCTCAGTGCTCGGACCAAGGGTTCACGGTGGTATTTGTGAACGGCGTATTGAATGACCTCGATAAGGCAGGGAAGAACTCTGAGGATTTGCAGAAAAAAGTTGGAGTCATTTTCAAAGGTGAGCCACTGGTAGTTAGATTGGGACACAACCAATCCCACATTGCGGGGCTAGGCGATTTTGCTCAGTCTATCGGACAGATTTTCGATAATCCGATTTCATATTACGACCGCGATACCATCCTCCGGCAAATGCATTCAGAAGTAACAACAAGAAAGATACTTTTGGTCGGGCATTCGCAGGGCACGTTTTATACCAACGAAATATATAATTACTTAATCGGGCACGGAGTACCGCGAGAATCAATCGCCGTCTACAACCTCGCTACACCGGCGAGCCGCGTCGCGGGAGAGGGTGGCTACCTCACGTCCGCGAACGACCAACTCGTACTGCGAGTCCGGCAATATGCCGCGGCGGCAGGAGCCCCGGAGCCTTTGCAATCGAACATCCTTATTCCGATACGTGCGGAAGAATCAACCAAATTGTTCGGCGGCCATTCATTTAGCGGCGCTTACCTAACGGGAGCCGCTGCACGAATCGTAAGAGATATCGAAAAAGCACTCTCTGAGCTCAGAGCGTCAGATTTATCTGAGTCCGACGATTGCTTCGCTCCACCTCCGGAAACATTGTCCTACAAGGCACAGAAGATTGGGTTCGTCGTCGCGGATCCGCTTGCCAACACGACCGTCAATGTCACCGCGGGGACAGGGAAGGCGATTGCCGCCGCTACGCAAAAAGCATATGCCGCCGCCGCGGCTCTTGCCCGGACCATCAAGAGCGCGGTCGCCAACTGGACCGGAAATACGCAAACGAGCGCGTCAACACAAGGCGCCGCGGCGGCATCGGCACTGCCGGCGAGTCCGTCTCCAGCGCCCCGGGCGGCGGTCTCCACCAATACCGTCCCGCCCTCCGCTTTGGTAGTCGCTCCGGCTCCGCCTGTTCCCAATCCGCCAACGCCTACGCAGACTGAACCCCAGCCAATCCCGCCACCGCCGGCACCTGTCTCTGTGGTCGCGCCTGCTCCCGCGGCAATACCCGCGCCTGCGCTTTTTCCAATATCTCCCGGCTTTGGCGGCGACGGCGGAGCCTCGGCACCGAGTGCGGTACGAGCGGTCGAAGATCCAGAACCTGCACCGGTCGTTTTCGTGCCATTGGCGGTCACCGCGCCGGCCGATGCTTCGCTCTTCGTCACCTCGTCGGTCATGATTGCCGGCACCACGACTCCGGATATTATCGTTGTCTTTTCGTACGGGGCGGAGACTGCCAGCACGACTGCCGACATCAACGGAGATTGGTCGGCAACCCTTGTACTTTCGGAAGGAGTGACGGCTTTGGGAATCGTCGCTGCGGACGCCGACGGCAATACCTCCGATGCGCTGACACGTAGCATCACAGTCGACACGACGGCACCTGCTACGCCTGTACCGGCCATTACCGAATGCGCGGCGTTCGGTTCCGGCTACTGCGAGGTGGCGACCACTACGGTGAACGTGTCATGGAGCCCCATCGCAGATGCTATCTATTACGCGCTCACGAAAGACGCGACGCTCACAGCGACCACCACGGCGACAACCTTACAATTTATTATTGATGCAAACGCGACAAGCACTTTCTCCGTTGCGGCATATGACATTGCGGGCAACGGAGCCGCATCGACCGACGTAAGCGTGTACGTGCACATTCCTGCGCCACCACTGCCACGGGTTCCTCCTCCGCCCATGCAGTTGTAAATCAAAAGGGTGGCTCTGAAATGATAGACGCAGTTACGCGAGGGGATATAATACAGACATGAATCCGACACCGGTCGGCTCGTTTACGCGATTCCTCGTGGGGTTCCTCACGTTCATTTCCGTTTCCCTCGGCGTCACCGTTGGCGTGAATGCCTATGCGAGTGGGCAGGATGCGGAGCATCAGGCTGCGGCCGCGCTTTCGGCGATGCTATCCAAATAGTAAGCGCCGGGCGGACACGTGTCCTCTCCCGGCGTTAGCATTTCCTTATGCCCTCAACTATTATCAGTTCGATTTTGAACCCGTAGATGCTCAGCGCGAAATCTAGGAGAAATTTACTTGCAGGCTTCAATTCCCGAATGAGAGCGACCGCATCCGGACCCTGCAAAAGGTAAATATCGACAATAATCCGCAGCAGTCTCCCGAGGTTCTCGTCGTCTGGGTGATAGCACTGCTTGAGCAGCTTGCTCACGTCTTCGAGCGCCCTCCGGATTGGCTTCCGGGAATGTTTTCGGCAAAGCTCCTCATGCGGGAGCAGCCGTCTCACGTAGCAACTCAGCCACATGCAGCGTCTCCCTAAGTGTTGACGCCGGAAACCCTTCTGGGTCGCCGGCGCGTTTTTTCGGATTTTTCCGCCACTTTATGCGAGGCGGAGCAGTTCGAGGAACCAATCCCGTAACCTGGTCCATCGGGTGGGCTGCACCCGGACTGGGTCACTGCCGTCATAACCAGGCGGTGGTGCGTTGAATCGCCGCACTATGCCCGACCAGCCGATAGGCCCGACCCGTCGGCCATCGAAATAACCATCCCGACGGCGTCCTTGGGTCCAGGCATCCTGTTTCGCTAACATGTGCACTCCTAAGAGTTTGGCGGGGAAACAATCCGCCGCGAGTTCCATTCTAGCACATTTGGACGAAAAGTCAATTAACGGTTGACCCGCGCCATATTTCCTGTAGTATCTCTCGCACAAGGCTAGAGACAGCGAGCAGGAATAGGTGATAGGGAGTAGGTGATAGGGAACAGTAGAAATACTAAAACCTAAAACCTAATCCCTACAACCTGTCCCGTCAGGCTTGCCGAGGCTAGCCCCGTGAGATGCGCTTGCGCTATCTCATGGGGTCGCACCCTCAAACCTTGTTGGTCGAACTACCCCAGAGAGATAGGCTTCGCCATCTCACGGGGTCTAAGGTTTACTAACTCGCCATTTGAAAATGGTTCGTAAGAAAATCTAAGACATGGCAAAAACGAAAGCAGAAAAAGCAGCGATTATAGAGAAACTCGAGAAGGGAATCAAAGGCGCCTCGTCGGCGGTTTTCGTGCACTTCTCCAAGCTCTCGGTTGCGGACGAAACGGCAATGCGCCGCTCGCTTCGCGCCGAAGGTGTTTCCTATACAGTTGCAAAAAAGACGCTCATCCGTCGCGCGCTCGATACTCTCGGGCACAAACACGATGAGCTCCCGCTCGAGGGGGAAGTTGCGGTTGCTCTTGGCGTCGGCGACGACGTCACGGCGGCGGCACGCTTCGTCCACGAAGCGGCAAAGAAACTTGCCGACAAGGTCTCCATCATCGGTGGAATCTTCGAGGGCAAAATCATGGACGCGGTGCACATGAAGGAAATCGCAATGATTCCTTCCATGCAAACGCTTCGTGGCATGTTTGCGCAGGTGATTAATTCACCGCGCCAGCGCTTCGCGGTCGTGCTCAGCGAGGTGGCAAAGAAGAAACAGTAAATGTATTCGCATTTACTACAAACTACGTACTACTAACTATAAACTATTCGTTATGGATCAGAATCAAATCATTGAAGCAGTCGAAAAGATGAGCGTGCTCGAGCTCAATACGCTCGTGAAGGCAATCGAAGAGAAGTGGGGAGTCTCTGCGACAGCAGTCGCAGCGGCAGGTCCTGCGGTAGCGGCAGCAGAAGAGAAGTCAGAATTCGATGTCGAGCTCACGGCTGTGGGCGAGCAGAAAATCGCCGTCATCAAGGTGGTGAAGGAGGTTCTCGCGCTCGGTCTCTCGGAGTCCAAGACTCTCGTCGAGTCCGCTCCGGCCATGCTCAAGACTGGCGTGAAGAAGGAAGACGCCGAAGCGTGGAAAACGAAGATTGAGGCGGCAGGCGGCAAAGTTACGCTCAAGTAATTTTTCCTAGCCGAAAAACAAAATGGCCCGCCGTGTGCGGGCCATTTGCCGTCTGATATCTTGCCGTCACTTGAACGGACACGGAACCGCTTGTTCGGCTGCCGATGCGGGAGTACTGCAGGCGATGAAGGCGACCTCGCGCTTGCCGGTAAAACGCACGTCGCCGATCAAGAACGCGAACGCAATCACCCCAGCAAACGCTATGGCACCCGTGATAGGACGCTGCCGCCAAGGATATAAAGTCATCAGTATAAGCACAATCGCCAAGATGGCGGCACTGCAATATGCAAGCGTCATTGATTACCTCCCTTGCCCCATTTAGGTGGGGCGACCAAAATTACCCTAGCACAGAGGGAAATCGCACGCTAGGATACGAGCGTGGAAACCATATTCATCGCGCTTGGCTCCAATCTCGGGAATCGCGGGGAGAATCTTCGCAAGGCGATAGATGCGCTCGCGCCGCATGTGGCTGTGCAAAAGAAGTCTTCGATATACGAGAGCCGTCCGCAGGGAGTCGGGCCTCAGCCGCTCTATCTCAATATGGTCATTATGGGCGAGACCACACTCTTGCCGCTCCTGCTTCTGGGGCAACTCAAGAAAATCGAGGCGAGTCTAGGTCGTGTCGAAAACACACACAATCTACCGCGGCCGATAGACCTCGATATTATCTTCTACGGCGACACCGTGATGGATTTGCCGGAGCTCACCATACCGCATCCGCGCATGCACGAACGCGCATTTGTGCTCGCGCCTTTGGACGAAATCAATTCATTCCACATGCATCCGAAATTGCAAAAACCCGTCATTGATATGCTCGATGAGCTTGGTGACTACTCGCGCGACGTGTGGTCGCTCGCAGACGAACGGCTATGAACCCCATGAGAAAACAAAATCAGAGGTCTGCATTCTTTCGAATTTCTCAGACTTCCCGAAATAACAGCTATGTCTAAACGCCTTTCTCACGGGGTGAATTTCGAATGGGGAAAGAAAACCTACGTGATGGGCATTGTGAATGTGACGCCGGACTCTTTTTCTGGTGATGGTGTTTTGGATATTGAGGAGGCGGTGAAGCAGGGTGTCCAAATGGAGAAAGACGGGGCGGGCATGCTCGACATAGGCGGGGAGAGTACGCGACCGGGCTCGACGCCGGTATCACAGAACGAAGAGCTTGCGCGCGTCGTTCCAATCATTACGAGGCTGGCGAGGGAGGTTCATGTTCCGATATCAATAGACACATACAAAGCCGAGGTGGCGCGGCAGGCGGTAGCGGCGGGGGCTTCGATAATCAACGATGTGTGGGGTGGCCGGATGGAGCCTGAAATATTGCGCGTCGCCGCAGAGGCAGGCGTTCCCATCGTCCTGATGCATAACCGCAGTCAGACTGCGTTAGTTGATGGCAGTCTGACTGCCACGGGAGGTAGGTATGTTGGGGTGGAATACAAAGATTTGATGGGGGATATTAAAGCTGAATTGCGGGAACAAATCGATGCGGCGCTTGCGGCGGGAGTCGCAAAAGAACATGTCATCATCGACCCCGGAATCGGATTCGGGAAGACGGTGGAGCAAAATCTCGAGCTCGTGAATCGGCTCGGTGAATTAAAAAAATTGGGATATCCGATACTCGTCGGTCCATCGCGTAAATCATTTGTCGGCTACACGCTCGATTTGCCGGCAAGCGAGCGACTCGAAGGGACGCTCGCGGCGGTGGCACTTTGTATACAAAAAGGCGCGGACATCGTGCGGGTGCATGATGTAAAAGAAGCCGACCGCACCCGAAAGTTCGTGGATGCGGTCGTTCGCGGTTAAGCGTTTTGAATATTTCGACGTGGCGACGTGCTGTTTCTACGCGGCCTTTTGTCGGGCAAACAGCTGTACGTTGAAGTCGGCGAGAGTCATGCCGTCCTTGAACGTGAACTGTTTCGGCTGAGTGAGCCACTCGCGGTTGACGTGATTTTCCAGACCGGTGAACGCGACGTAGGTCAGGATAGTCGTTTCGCTGTTCTGCGCGAAGGTCGAGCAGTAGCGCTCCAAAAAGCGCAGTTCCTCGGACACCAGCATGTCAGCGCGGGGAAACAAGCTAGTCTTGTTATCCATGGCGGGTTCTCCCAAGTTCGGCCTTTACTCTACTATCCACACACCCCTCGTCAACAAGTGGGAGGGTGGTAGTATCGAGGTATGGCCAAGGACGACTTTCTCGGCGAGTTCATGGGCAATCCGGCCCGCGCCCGGATACTACGGGTTTTTATGTTCAATCCAAACGAATCATTCACCCTCCCTGTTCTCGGGAAGCGCGCCGGTGTCTCGCTGAAGGCGGCAACCCGCGAAGCGAAAAAGCTGGTGGATTGGGGTGTGGTGAAAAAGGGGAAAACAGTGAGTATAACCATCGGAAATACAAAGCGTGTTGTCAGAGGGAAACAAAGGATAGATACATGGGCGGTCAACACGGAATGGAAACATGCCCGAGCGCTTTCTTCGTTCGTTCATGAAGTCTCGCCGGTACGCTATGCGGCAATCATCGGCGCACTCAAGCGAAGCGGCAGAGTTTCAGCGGTGGTCCTTTCCGGCAGTTTCATGGGCGACGATTCGCGGCCGGCCGACCTGCTTGTGGCGCTCGATTCACTCAATGAGCGGCGGGTGGAAGCGGCCATCAAGACTCTTGAGCCCGCATTCGGACGCGAAATCCGCTATGCGGCCTTTTCGACACCTGAATTCAGGTACCGCATGACCGTCCAAGACAAGCTCATCAGAGATACTCTCGATTTTCCGCACCTGGTGCTTTTGGATAGAACGCGCCTTCTCTAAGAGAATGGCTCAATGGAGCCATGTCACCGCATTTTTCCTATCCACACGCTTTTGATGCGGCTCTATAGCGCCGTTCGTGGGTGCTATCATGAAGCCATACGGGGTCGAACCGTTATCAAACTTATTAACATTATATATAAAACATCATGATTGTTTCTCAATCAGCGGGTGCGGTGCAGGGGTCGTTTAACGACCTTTGGTACACCGTCTCCCAGTACCTTCCGGCGATTTTGGCGGCGGTAATCGTCTTCGTCATCGGTTGGATCATTGCGGTCATCCTCTACCGCGTCGTCGTTGAGGTCGTGCGGGTCTTGCGTATCGATGATGCGCTCAAGTCCGCCGGCATGAACGATGCCGCCAAGAGCGCGGGGTTCGGGCTCGATATCGGGCGCTTCCTCGGAACGCTTGTGGAGTGGTTTGTTATCTTGGTCTTCCTCGTGGCATCGCTTGAGATCCTCGGTCTCACGCGCGTGACCGTGTTCCTCCAGACGGTGGTACTTTTGTACTTGCCGCAGGTCATCGTCGCGGCCCTCATCCTCATCCTCACGGCAATCGTGGCGGAAGTGGTGCGTGGGCTCGTCTCGGGTTCGGCCCGCGCGGCTGGTGCCCATGGCGCCAATCTCGCAGGATCGGTCGCCAAGTGGGCAATCTGGATCACCGGCATCTTGGCTGCGCTCAACCAGCTCGGCGTTGCGACTGAATTTGTCCAGACGCTCTTCACTGGCTTCGTGGTAGCGGCATCGCTTGCCTTCGGTCTTGCCTTCGGTTTGGGCGGGAAAGAAGCGGCGGCTCGTACCATCGAGCGCATTCGCGGGGAAATCTCGCACAACAAGTAAACCGGTTGCCGGTTTTCGAACTCCTCGACTCGGAAGCGCGCGAGCTAGGCTCGCGCGCTTCGCTCGCAACGCTCGTCCGTAACGGTTCGGCTTTGTTTTTGGAAGAGGGGGGGCCCCCGG
>ERZ1292625.721-Hain-H41-01um-R1-721-length-45791-cov-41_pt1 | contig 45791 bp, 55 predicted proteins | sample MGYA00564400_ERZ1292625 | MGnify/ENA primary metagenome ERZ1292625 (study PRJEB36523, sample SAMEA6512639) | groundwater metagenome | collected 2019-01-08 | study: AquaDiva: Metagenomics assemblies of 32 groundwater samples
TCGAGCCGGAAGCGCCTGTTTTACTCAAAGTCAAAAGTTCTCCGTTAAAAGCGGTGGCGGTAGAGGAAAGAGCCAAAGCCGTACCGGTAGTTAATGAATCGGCGTTATATGTTAACCCAACTGTCGTATCTCCGGTGAAGTTCTGCGTCCAGGTATTAGTTGTTTGATTGACAATCAGTGCAGCATCAAGATCCAGAGTATCTTCAAAATCGGTAAAGTCTAAACAATCAGTACAAGTTAAGTCAGTTGCAGAGAATGTTCCATATATAGTTCCATCCACCTCCAAGTCCCCGCCAATATACAGGTCGTTATCCGCGGCAATGGCAGCTTCCTCAGGAGCATCGGCCGCATCCCCAATTTTGTTGTAGGCCACATCAGAGGCTGTGCCACTGCCGATATTAATAGTGTCTGTATCACCAAGTACCAACTGATCGGTTGTCCCTGAACCCAGCATATCAACCGTCAAATCCCCCGTAGCTGAAACCGTAAATCTGGCATCAGTGGTATCATCAACATTGGTCAATCTCAACTGTTCAGTTGTTCCAAGAACCTCAAGCTTGGCGTCGGGTCCAGTATCACCAACACCGACATTTCCACCGTCAATTATAGAAAATACTTCGGTGTTATTATCAAACGCTTTAAAGATCGCTGATGTTTGTGACCCATTTCGTGCTATCAATGCAGCAGACCCTATAACTCCCAAAAAGTCTGGAAAGGTATTACCTGAATCAAAGTAACCTCCAATTTGTGTAGAGGAGGTTCCCCCATTTAATCCAAATCCAGCTACTCCAATATTCGTGCCGCTATTTTTGTTAGTTTCAGCAACCCCGAGTGTACCAATATTCTTAATGCCACCTGACGCAACACCTCCAGCACCTATATTTGTCCCTGTGGTTGTACCTGAAGCACTACCTCTAACACCAAAATTTCCAGAATCATTAGATGCCGAAAATGGATTTACTCCAGTTCCCGCTGATGCGTTATTGAAAGCTGCGGCTGCTGATTGACGTATACCCGTATAACCAGCATTTAAGGTGGTATTTAATGCTGCAATACTTCTATCAATACCAGCCATTGCTCCACTTGTAATACTAATAGAAGCTCCATCATATCTGCCAGTAGGAGTTGAATCAGGTAGTGTGCCTGTAACCTTTAACCAATTCTCTGTACCATCATTTGCCAGAGTTCCACCTGTCAAAAGCAATTGCTTACCATTTCCTTGAACTTCCAATTTTGCTGTCGGCCCCGTCGTCCCGATGCCGACATTTCCGCTTTCATCCACTACAAAGGGAGTGGAGTCGGTAAAAGTTCCGTCGTCATTGACACGGAGAGCAAAGTTGCTGGTTCCGGCATCTGTTGAAGCTGTGGTTACATTCAGCGCCGATGAATTAGCTCCGGTATAGTTTTGGGCAATCCTCATCGTGTCTCCTGTCCAAGTGAGGGTGCCGGCTGTTTGCGTCCCTGAATCGGAAATAGTCACCCCGGCTCCAGATACTGTATGGGTATTACCCACATTATTAAGCGTGATCGCCCGGGAAAGATCAAGGACATTTCCGGTTGAGTCAAGTCCGACTCCGCCACTGAAGGTTTGAGAGTAGGTAAGGTTGGCAATGTCAGAAGTAAAAGCAGTCGAGCCGGAAGCGCCGGTTTTACTCAAAGTCAAAAGTTCTCCGTTAAAAGCGGTTGCCGTTGAAGAAAGGGCCAGAGCTGTACCAGTAGTTAAACTTGAAGAAGAAAGAGCAAAAGCCTCGGCGGCGGTGACTGAATCAAAAGTAAAGGCCGTGGTGTAGCCGGCGTGAGCTAGAGAAAGATTGGCGGTTGGAACAGTAAGCGCTGACCAAGATCCGCCACCCGCCGCGGCACAACTTTGCCATTCAAAAGTAGTTCCTGTTAACTCGTAAGTTAGACAATATTCATCTGTTTGACTGGTTGTGAATATTTCATTGGGGCTTATAGAATTGTTGGGTAGAGTTGCATTAGTTCCAGAAACTGTCAAATCACCAGCTAAAGTTACATTTCCAGCTGCACTGACGGAGAATTTTGAAGTGGGGGAGACACCAGACTTAAAATCAACAAAATTATATCCAGTGGCTGCTGAGGCGACCGTTCCACCATATAATGCACCTGATGTTATATTGGCATTTGTGGCATTTAGAAATCCATTGGCTGAAAGACCTGCTGCAGCTCCTTCAAAAGTTAAATCAAGCGTACCTGTGCCATCTGGATTAATTGTAATGACACCGTTTGATGTGTTTGGAGTGGTTATGGTCATTGCAAGTCCTTCTACTGCAAACGTACCTGATGTTGATTGAATTTTTGGAGATGCATTGGCTAGAACCAAAGTTCCTGTAGAAGCTATGTAGGGAATTGTTGATGTTCCTGTTCCAGCAGGAAAGCCTTGCAATGTTTCAGAATTTAGAGCATATGCAACTGTTGCAATTTGAATTCTTGGAGTTGCTTCACTATCCACTGCAACTGTTACTCCTACCCAAACAGATGCGTTTTCACTAAAAACCGTTGCTGCAATTTCTGCTCCACAAGAAGAACCTAAGAGTGTTGAAAATATACCATCTTGATCAGGTGTGATTGAACAAGTTCCTGATGTCCAAAGTTGTGTTCCTGCACTTGCTGCATCATATAATTTAAAAACTACATTTGTTGCAGTTGTTATGGGGTTGCCTACATTACTTGTCAATCTTCCTTGAAAAGATAAATATCTGTTTGGTCTTGTTAGCGCTGTTGGAAAAGCCAAAAGACTGCTTTGCGGGTTAAATATTTGATCATATACTGCAAAACCTGCGATTGATGTAAATAAAACTAAGATTGCAATATGAATGTAGGTTGCAAGTGGGTAGGTATGATATGTTTTGTACCAATTTGGTCTAGCAAAAAATAGTTTAAAAAAGACATTCTGTACTCTTGGTTTTTTTTCAAACCTAGCTAGTATTTTTTCTTGCAAGAATCTGTAGGCTGAAGTTTTTGGAACTTTTATTTCTAGAGCTTGAGCTGATTTAATATCTGTTACGTTATTTACACCTAACATAAAATTACGACCTAAAAATTGCGAGTAGCTTCTAAGTGTTGAAAGCCTTCTATTGATTGTTGATCTTGGAGAAGTAAAAGTTTGATTCTTGATATATTCTCTTATCAACTTGGCAGTGATTTCTTTTTCACCAACCCAGTTTAAAAAATTGGTTATATCTGATTTGTAGTATTTTAGGGATGCGGAAGATACTCCTCGTAGCTTTAAGTATTGTAAAAATTTAATTAACATTTTCCGCGTCTTTTTATTTAGCTTCGGATTATACAGATTATACCGACCTATACTAATATTAATATATACGGCACGCATGTCAAGAGGCTAATAAGCAAATCTACAAATCTACAAATAAGCAAATTAGGCAACTAGTTTCACAGAACATATAACTTAATTACCGCAGGAAAATTCTACATAAAACAATATCAGACAGGATATAGAATATAGGATATAAGATGTAAGATATGTATTATAAGATATAAAACATCGTGCCTGAGATGAATGAAAATTGAAAATGCGGTAATTTGCGGTAATTAAAAATGACTGTGATTTAATGACAAAGAATGCGGAGTTTAAGCTAAAACAAGCTTTGTTAAGGTCTGACCTTCTGAGGCAATCTATTAAGGTCAGACCTTTTGAGTTTTAGCAACTAACCATTTCAAGCGCTAGGTAAAAACGATTATTGTTTTGCCCCAGTTTTATGAGTATATTTAAAAGATGGAGGAAAAAAGAACAAATTACTTTTGGCTTTTTATTATTTTAGTTATTTTTTTGTTAACCCTTGGAGTTCTAGTTTACTACATCAGGTTTGCTACAGCAATTACTCCAAAAGCTAGTAGTTATAATACGGTAAATACAGTATCTATTACAAATTCATACATTTTTGCCTCTCCTGTAAGGGCAAAAGCAAGTGGAGACTTGATTCGTGTAACAGTCTTTTTGTTGGACGATGAGGGTAAGGGCATTTTTGACAAAAAAGTCAGTCTTAGAGTGCTTGATGGCCTTTTAGATATCAAAGAAGTGCAAAGCTTGACCGATGAAACAGGCAAGGCTTTTTTTGATGTTGCTTCATCTGCTGTTGGTACATTTACACTGGAAGCTACAACAGAAAAGATAACTTTGCCCCAGAAAATCAAAGTCATATATGATTGATAATTTTGCCACAATTGGAATGTCCTATTTATCTGTATATGGTTATGGACCTATAAACTCTGACATAACCCTTCAGGGTTATGGAGTGTCAGAGAATGTAACATCAGATAGCGCAGGCTTATTCAGATTTAATTCAGTCTATAATTTTAGTTACACTTATCCTGAACTTTGTTTGCAGGCTGTTGATAATCAGAATAGGGTAACACAGCCAACATGTATTCCTGCGCTTCCTAATAACAGTATAATCCCCCTTGAAGTTGGGCCAATATTACTTTCTCCAACATTGTCATTAACTAGTAACAAAATAGTTGAAGGAGGGGAGAGTTACCTAACTGGAAAAACAACACCGAATACAGATGTCTTTATCTATCTTGCCAGAAATAAAGTAAATAATATATTATCATTTGTCCCAACTGTTGACGCATATAGTTTACCTGTAATTAATACTACTTCAAACGAGGTGGGGGAATTTGATATAAATATGCCTACATCTGATACAGCTAGTTATGAACTTCAGACGACCTATAAAGTTTTTGCTTCAACTAAATTTGGGGGGAATTTGTCAGCCAAAAGTAATACTTTACAATTTGTGGTTATTTCATCTATTAAGTCATTTTTTCAAAGACTATTAGATTTCTTGCTACAAAACAAAATAATGGTCTTTATAGTTAGTCAAGTCTTATTACTTATTATTTTGTTTTACAAAGCCTTAAAACCTACTACAACAAGGCACAAAAGGCATAATGAAAAGGATTACTTGGAGTACCTAAAAATTATTTAGCAGTTTTGGGGTAACCTTTTCTGGAGTTGTCTATTAACAAGACAATAGCAATACTAATAAGCACATAATATGTCCAAGGACTATTGATTATCGAGACAATTGTTTGATTCATTTTTTAATTTTAGCAAATCTCATAAAAATTAAAATAGCAATAATAAAAATTGCCCCTAATATTGTTGCTAAATTATATACATCGATTTTCTCCATACTTACTTAGGTAATTTGTCTTTGAATTTGTTTTTGATGGCTTCAAGATCTGATATTTCTTCTTCTAATTTTTCCTCTAATGCTTCCTGTTTTGCCTTAACTTTTCTTGATATTAAATAAGCAGTAAGAATTAAAATAAGAATAGAGAAGATAATAATAACCATGATAGTTACAGGTATAATCCAAACAAAATTACTAGCTGTTAATGTTTTACCTGTTTCTCCATAACTTACTGTCAAATCTACAGCATATCTACCAAACATCCAAGTCTGACCCAATTTTGCATCATATGTTCTACTTGCGTTTGGAAATATATTTTTGTCATCAATTGTAACTCTTTCTACTTCTTTACCCATCCAATTAACTAGTGTTATTTGGCCTTTTGGATTAATGTGATATCCACCTTTGTTGGTAATTGTAAAGTTGACAGGAATTTTTCCAAATTCCTGAAAATTTGGAAGTCTAAAAACATCTACAAAAGCAGATTCAACTATTGGTCCATTAACTCTGATACTAACAAGTCCAACTATTCTAGGCGAAATAAGAGATGCGCCTTCATTGTTTGAACTTTGTGATAGTTGACCTGTTTGTAATGGACCTACGGTCTCAAAGATTATGGCTACATATCTTCCACCCGGCTGCGTTGCAGGTGGCACTGTTACTTTAAAATTAACTCGCAGGACATCACCACTGGCTATTGTTGCTCTATCATATGGCAATTTAACCCAATCATTTGTTTGATCTTCAAGTAAGATAGGTGAGCCGTCATTTGCTGTAACTATAAAATCAACAGCCTTTAAGTTGCCTGAAAGTGGAGTAATGCTTTCATTAAAAAATTTAATCTGTAAATTTTGGCTATCACCTGCATCAATCGCTATAGCTTGACGGGCAGGGGCAACCACTAATGGAATTCTTGCTTGAGCATTAGCTGATTGAGGAATAAAGATATAAAGATATAAAGATATAAAGAATGTAAAAACAATTATTTTTTTCATATATTTTAAAATGTTGGTATTGCTGTATATTTCACTTTATTATAGTAATATCCAGCTGGTTGTGTAGCTGTAATATCTAGTCTATAGCAAACATAGGCGCTTGATCCATCAACTGGAACAGAATTGGTCATTAAATGAGCTGTTGTGGCACTTCTTGATTCACTAGCTTCTTGGTCTGCAAACTGCTTGGCATTAAATGTTGCTGCCGTATCATTATACTCGAAAAGCGCATCAGTTCCTGAAACATCGTCAAGGGAATATCCTAAACCTGGATAACTTGCAGGATCTGCACCCCAATCACGAAGTGTCTGATGAGTACAGCCTGTGGCGTCACAAGTTGTGTCTTGTATACAATTTACTGATGCTCCAGCAGTTGCTCCAGTACAAGCAACGCCATCCTTACCCATTTGATCATTTTCTTCTGCATATAACTTGTAACCAGCTGAGGCATTAGTTGAAACTGTTATTTGCTGCTGTGTATTGTGTGTTGCTGCTAAATATGTAGGGGATAGTGTTCCCCATGGAACTGACGTTGCAGTTGTATCAGGTGAGCTTGCGGTTCTTGTTATTCCACAATATGAACCAGAGTCGGCGCTAATTCCTGCAACAGTTAGAGATAATGTTTCATCAATTGTTGCAGAAATTAAAACACCTTCAACAGGAGAGACGGAAACATCAGAGTTGTCAAGAGTATTATCCGAGCCATCTCTTGATTTTATATTAATTTGATATGAATCAGCCTGACCCTGCGTATGTGTTGTCAATGGTGCAGGATTGATAATACCTGGTGCTGAATCAATTGTAACAGTAATTGCAGTACTAGCTGCGCAAGCTGTAGTTGCGCGATTAATTAAAATTATGTGATCAGCTGATGCGGTTCCTGCAGTAACTGAAGCAACTGTCCAGTTGCCGTTAGTACAACCAGTAACAGAAATATCAGTTGTTGCAATTGTACCAATATCAAAACCATTTGTTGCTACAGTTGCTGCTGTATCAGGTATTCCATCAGCAGTTCTACCTGTTGTGTTAACTGCAGGAATAGTAACATAGATATCTCCATTTGAAGGTATTTCAGTTACAGTTGTAAAAGCTAAACTTAAACTACCAGATTGTGTGGCTACTGCATAGGCTGTTGCTTCAAGAGTACTTGAAAGAGCTGTTGTTGTATTAAAAACAGTTGTGCTTGAAATGTTGGCTACGGTGTAGTTTACATTGCCTAGACATCCTGTTTCTAAAGTTCCAGGGAAACAGACAACATCCTTGGGGAAAAGGTGGTTTGTATCATTATCTGCGTTGCCCGATGCATCAATTGTTACAACAGATTGGCCTGAAGTTCCTGAAGCTACACCTGCTTTGTATGAGAACCTTGCGTTAGAAAGTGTTGCTGATGCACTGGTAAAATTTGCCGAATGTGTTTTCTTTTGTGGTATAAAAAGCCTATAAAATAGAGCTAAAGATACCAAAAACAACGCCAAAAAAACTATTTTCTTTTTCTCCATATTTTAAGTATTACTCTATACTTATAGATTGTCAATAATAATAGTAACACAAAAGTTAAAATAAATGGAAAAGCATAAGTTACAGTTTCCTCTTGATAGATTTTAGGATCATCATCAATTGAAAATTCAAGATTGGCTTTGTATTTTCCAATTAAAAAAGTTCTGTCAAGTAAGCAGTCAATTAAATTTTCATCCGCTAAACAACTAATATTTCTTTTGTAATTTGATAAAACATTAAAAGGAGCTAGTTTAATTATTTTGTCATTATTGATAATAATCTTTCCGTTAGGTTTCCAATACGAATTACCCGTGTTAGCTAGGGTTAGGTGATAGGTGATAGGTGATAGAAAAGAATCCACGATTTTAGGAGCAGAGAATTCTATAATTTCAGCTGATTTTTTTATATTTCCATCTTTTGATATAGTAAGTAATATGTTTGATCCGATTTGAGATGAAATACTGGTTGAATTTTGATTAGTTAAATCAACAGGACTTTCTGTTGTAAAAACTAAAGTCATAAAATGGTCAACCTCTTCTGCATTTTCTGGTGGGGAGATTGTTAAAGTTAACGATTTTTGATCAAAAGAAATCCAATCTGGAACTTTGCTGTCTGTTAAACTGATGTTGCCATCATTGCCATCAGCTACAAAATAAACAAGTTTGGAGGTTAGATTGGTATTATTACCATCGCTTGATATTGCATAAGTTTGCTTGACGGTTTTACCGGGTTGAATCATTAATTCAAGAATTGGGGGGCTAATTGAAAGTTTCATTTTAGTATGATGGTATTGCTGTAAATGTGATTATGTTTTGATACACTCCTGCTGGTTGGACACTACTGACATTTACTTTATAAGTAATTGTAGCAGTTCTACTTGTGCCAACATTGCCAGAACTCATTATAGTAGCAGAAGATTCTGCAGTGCTTTTATCTGCAAACTGCCTAAAATAATTTGAGTTTGTAAAGTCAGCTGGGATATCGTTTCCACTCATGTTAAATCCAAATCCATATTTTGTTGAAGATGTCCAAGAGGCGGCTGCTGTTTCACTACAAGTTGTATCACAAAGAGTGTCTATTACAGTGTTTACTGCATCAGCAGTTTTTAAGGGTTTATTTTCATGGGCTTTAATTGAATAACCTCCAGCTCCACCTGCAGAAACTGTTAATGTTGAAGTAGCTGTTGATGGGTTATCAGGGGTAAGTGTACCTAAATTTTTTTGTATGTCACTAATTGAAAAACTAAAAGGGATTATAGAATTAATATATTGAAATCCTGCTTTAACTATGTAACCAGTTGATGAAAACTGACCTGCCGCCGTTTGGCCAATTGTTGAATTCAAATTGTAATTTGTCGAGGTGGGAATTCCTGCCCCTGAATTTAAATTAGGGAAAATAATACGGTAGTTGGGTGATTCAATGCGTTCTTGAGCATAAGCAGTACTTAGTACAGAGTACAAAGTACTTAGAAAAACAATACAGAAAACAAAAATCTTAATTCTTTGCATTTTCTAATACTTCGATTTCATTTTCCAAGACTTTCTCTTCTGTTTTAAGTTCTTTAATTACTTCTTCTGCCTTTATTTTCTTGGCTTCAAGCTTTCGAATACGGTAAAAAAGATAGGCAATTAAACCTAATGATATGAAAAAATAAACAATAATTAAAAAAGAATAATCAAAGACTTCAACCCAAGTAATAACTAAAATTGAAGTGACAACAATAGTTGCAATATCAATATATTTTCTAACTTTTATATAAATTTCATTTTTTTTGAATATAAAATGCGAGGCAGTGTATAAAATAATAATAATGGCTAAAATATATAACATATTTTAAGTTTACCATAAATGTTATACTAATTTCGGTGTGGGGGTACTTTAGTAGAGGGTCTGGATTGTCAACCATGACTCTGCGGGTGCAAATCCCGCTACCTCCACACTCTTTTGAAACTTCTAAATGACTATTGACAAAAATTGATTTTTTGATACACTTCATTACAGTTGACAATCCAGATCGTTCTCTACTAGAGTAGAGTCACCGAAATCCGCTCAAAAGGCGGATTTTTTGGTGTATAATACCTGCATGGGTACTTACAATTTCAAAACAGTAGAAAAGAAGTGGCAGGATGTGTGGGAGAAAGAGGGGATATACAAAACCTCATCTAAAAAGGGTAAAAAAAGATATATTTTGGATATGTTTCCATATCCATCTGGAGCTTCAATGCATGTAGGTCATCTTGAGGGCTATGTAGGAACTGACATTTTAACTAGGTATTTAAGAATGAAAGGTTTTAATATCTTGCATCCAATGGGCTGGGACGCCTTTGGATTACCTGCAGAAAATTATGCAATAAAAACTGGTATTCACCCTGACAAAGAAACACACAAAAATATAGAAAAATTTAAGAAACAATTAAATGCTTCTGGACTTTCCTATGATTGGGACAAAGAAATTGATACTTCAAGCCCCGAGTTTTACAAATGGACGCAATGGATTTTTATTAAGTTTTTTGAAAAGGGGTTAGTTTATAAAAAGAAATCTGCTGTTAATTGGTGTCCAAAAGACGAGACAGTTTTGGCAAATGAACAAGTAATTGATGGAAAGTGTGAGAGGTGTGATACTTCTGTTGTTAAAAAAGACCTCGAGCAATGGTTTTTCAAAATTACAGATTATGCTGATAGACTAATAGATGGTTTGGATGGTATTGATTGGTTAGAAGAAGTTAAAACTCAACAAAAAAACTGGATTGGAAGAAAAGAGGGGAGAACAATAAAATTTGGTGATACTAACGCAAACAAGACGTTCAAAATTTTTACAACAAGACCTGAAACTTTAAATAGTGTTACTTTTTTAGCAATTGCCTCAGATAAAAATAAATTTACTGGTAGGTATGTGGTTAATCCAATAAATAATGAAAAAATACCAGTTTGGGAGGCAGATTATGTATCTTTCGATTATGGAACAGGTGCAATAATGGGTGTGCCAGCATATGATGAAAAAGATGCCTTATTTGCTAAAAAATATCATATTGATGTAGTTAAAAGAGACTTTTTGAAAGAGATAATTGGTGAAAAAACAGTAAACTATCATCTTCGTGATTGGTTAATTAGCAGGCAACGCTATTGGGGTTGTCCAATACCGATGATTTACTGTGAATCATGCAGCTTAAAAGACCACACCTTAAAGGGTCAGACCCTGAAAGGTATGGCTGGGTGGTATCCTGTTCCGAAGGATCAACTACCTGTACTTTTACCAACCGATGTGGATTTTTTACCACATGGTGAATCACCAATAGCAAGATCCAGTACTTTTCAGAAAGATGTAGTTTGTCCTAGTTGTGGAAAGCCAGCAAAACGCGAAGTTGACACAATGGATACATATGTTGATTCTTCTTGGTACTTTTTAAGATTTTGTGATCCAAAAAATACAAAAAAATTTGCAGACAAGAAAAAAATAATTGCAGTTGATGATTATGTTGGTGGCGGACATGTAATTCAGCATTTGTTATTTGCTAGATTTTTTTGGAAAGTATTATTTGATCTAGGATACATTGATAAAAATGTTGGTGATGAGCCATTTCTAAAGCTTCGTGCGCCTGGTTGGATTTTGGGACCTGACTCAAGAAAAATGAGTAAAAGGTGGGGGAATGTGGTTACACCCGATGATATTTTTACAAAATTTGGTGCAGATACACTTCGTGTTTATGAAATGTTCATGGGACCATTTGATGTAGCAAAGCCTTGGAGTATTACAGGAGTTGAAGGATCATATAGATTTTTAGGTAGAGTTTGGAGATTGTTCCATCAAAACACTGACAGCGGGTCCTCGCTCCTTCGTGGGCCTTCGGCAGCCAGTCGCTCAGCTTCCCCTGATCAGAATTTGATTCTATCCAAAATGCACAAGACTATTAAAAAAGTTGGAGAGGATATTGAAAATTACAAGTTCAATACTGCAATTTCTAGTATTATGGAATTTGTAAATGAGCTTTCTAAGTACAAAGTACTAAATACTAAGTACTTAGTTGTGCTCGCACAACTATTAGCGCCTTTTGCGCCTCATATGATGGAGGAAGTTTGGCACAACGTCTTGGGTTATAAGTCATCAGTTCACCTAAGTGACTGGCCTAAATATGATCCTAAATATTTGATTGAAAACGAAATCACAATTGCAATTCAAATAAATGGTAAGTTACGATCAACAATTACAATTAAACCAAACTTATCTGAATCTGATGTTTTGAAACTTGCAAAAGCAGATAAAAAAGTATCAAAATGGTTAAGTGGAACAATTGAAAAAGAAATTTTTATTCCTAACAAGCTCGTCAACTTTGTTATATAGCCTTCTAGGGCTTATTTTAATCGGTTTTGGGCTACTTGCATATAAAACAGACATATTTTCCACTGGAGACAAAGTAGAAGTGTTGCAGACGGCTACAGAAGCCCAAGATAGTGATAAAGAAATAGTTGTGGAAATTTCAGGAGCTGTTACTAAAGCAGGAGTTTATAAAATGCATTTAGGGGATAGAATTGATGATCTATTAATAATTTCTGGAGGGCTTTCAGAAAACGCTGACAGAGATTGGGTGACAAAAAATATTAATAGAGCAAGTAAATTAATTGATGGACAGAAACTGTATATTTATCAGACAGGAGAGGTGAGTGCCAAAAATATTAGTGGTGTTAAAGAAGTAAAAGGTCTGTCAAATGTTACCGAAGCAAATCCAACAGGTTTTATAAATATTAACACAGCAAGTCTTAAAGAACTAGAAAAGTTGGTTGGAATTGGCCCTGTTTACGCCCAAAACATCATTGAGGGAAGAAGTTACTCAACTACAGAAGAATTAGTGTCAAAAAAAATTATTAGTCAAAATTTATACATTAAAATTAAAAATGACATTACAGCGTATTAGTTTTTTATTTTTAATTATTTTAATTTTTTTGCGTTTTAATTTGTCAAAACCAATTTACAAAAATGGTGATTTTGTAAAAATAACATCCAAAGTTTATAATGAACCGATAGTCTACGATAGACAACAATACATTAAACTTCAAGGACTTAATTTTTATCTTCCAAAATATCCCAGTGTTACATATGGAGATAATATTGTTGTAACCGGTCAAGTCAGTCAAGACAAACTTGTTAATCCTAAATTGGTTGAAATAAAGAATGATAAAAATGGTTTGTATAGTTTTAGACAAAAGTTAATAAATTTTTATAAATCGAGTCTTCCCGAACCATATGCAAGTTTGGTGGCAGGAACAGTAATAGGTTCAAAAAATATGCCAGAAAGCTTTTGGAACAGACTAAAAGCTACAGGGACTGCCCATGTTGTAGTTGCTTCAGGCACAAATGTAACAATGACAGCTTCTTTTTTAATTGGACTACTAACCATTTTTTTAAAAAGGAGACAGGCAATTTGGCTTACATTGATTGGCATTTTTGGCTATGTAGTCATTTCTGGCTTTGATGCTCCAATTATTAGAGCAGGAATTATGGGAAGTATATTGTTAATTGGTCAAGAAAAAGGCAGAATTGCAAATGCGTGGAGAATTGCTTTTTACGCCGCAGGCGCAATGTTATTGATTAAGCCTCTTTGGATAACTGATCTTGGTTTTATACTTTCATTTGTAGCAACAATTTCCCTCATGTTGTTGCAGAAAAAAATTGATATTAGCTTGAAAATAATTCCCGCAAGCTTCCGTGAAGGATTATCAACATCACTCGCTGCTCAGGTTGGAGTCGCGCCTATTATTTTTGTTACTTTTGGACAATTTAATGTCCTTTCTCCAATTATTAATGCCTTAGTGCTTTGGACTATTCCATATATCATGGTAATAGGGGCAATAGGGGGAATTATTGGTCTAATTGTACCAGTATTAGGTAGATTGATTATGTTTGCACTATATCCTTTGATATATTGGTTTGTGCAAATAATTAACCTAAGTTCTAATTAACCTAATTGACCTAAATTTTTAGAAATTAGAATAATTAGAGCAATTAGAAATTATGCAACGAATAATATCTTTTTTATCTCTAGTAACTATCTCGATCTGGATAGCTGTTTTTAGTATAGACAGTGATCTTCATATTGTGGCTTGTGATGTTGGTCAGGGAGATGCAATATTAATACAAAAATCAAGAACACAAATTTTAATTGATAGCGGGTCAGGAAATAAGGTTTTGGATTGTCTGGGTCGCCATATGCCATTTTGGGATAGGCAAATAGAGCTTGCTATATCCACCCATATCGACAAAGACCACAGTGGGGGTTTCCCTGATGTTTTTAATAGATATAAAATAGTTAATTTTCTAACAAATGATTTAAATAACCCTATGTATAGCACTCAGAATAGCCAAGTGCTAGAAAAAGTAGTAGGGGGTAGTGGTACTAAGGTTATATACCCTGATGTAGGTATGGTCATTAGGATGGGTATGATATATTTAGATATACTTCATCCATACGAAGGATTTAGTAGTAAAAATACAAATGATTATTCCGTGGTAAACCTCGTAAGATATGGAAATTTCAAGGCTATTTTTACTGCTGATGTGGAAAATGAGGTTAGTAATCAGATCGCAGAATTGCCAGAAATACAAAACGTCAACTATCTCAAAGTGAATCATCACGGTTCTAAAAATGGACTGAGTCAAAAATTACTTGACGCAGTTAATCCTGACGTGGCTGTTATTAGTGTTGGGAAGAAAAATAGTTACGGACATCCTAGTAAAGAAATATTACAAATGTTAAGAAGTTCAAACGTCAAGATTTTTAGGACAGATTTAGAAGGGGATATGGATGTTGTAACAGACGGTATTAATTTTTGGTACAATAAATAGATGATAAATAAGAAAAAAAATGTATATGCTTTTATAGATTCACAGAATCTAAATCTAGGTATTAAAGATCAAAGGTGGGAACTCGATTTTAAAAGATTTAGGATCTATCTGAAAGATAAATACAAGGTTTCTAAAGCATTTTTGTTTATAGGATATATCGAAAAGAATCAGAAATTATATAATTTTTTAAAAAAATCAGAGTACGAATTAATTTTTAAACCCACGGTAGTTTCAAAACATGAAGTTAAGGGTAATGTTGATGCTGAACTAGTTCTTCATACTATGATTGAATACCCAAATTATCAAAAGGCAATCATAGTATCAGGGGATGGGGATTTCCACTGTCTTGTAGAATATTTAGATAAACAAAGTAAACTTGAAAAATTAATTATTCCAAATCAAAAGAAATATTCTCAACTGTTATTGAAATATAAATCATATATGGATTTTATGAATGACAAAAGGACAAAATTGGGTAAAAAATAAAAAAAACGGGAGTGTTACTTTAAGTACGAATCTTAAAGCTTCCCTCCCTCGTGATTAATTATAATATACATAAAATAGAGTAAAATGTCAAATGACCAAATCAAATCATGAATTATAAAGAACAGCTAACTAAAGTACTTAAAGAAATTACAGCTATTGATGATGTTTGCGTGGAGTTTGCCACTGATGAAAGATTTGGGGATTATAGTTCAAATGTTGCTCTTAAAAACAAAGAACTAGATATTGATGAAATTATAGAAAAATTAAACAAAGATAATAATAATTTTACTGCAGAAAAAAAAGGTGGGTTTATCAATTTCTGGTTAAAAAAAGATATATTGATTGATAGTTTGATAGAGATTGATGAGGAAAAAGAGGGTAATGGTAAAGTCGTCATTGTTGACTATTCATCACCAAATATTGCCAAACCATTTGGTATAGGGCATTTAAGATCAACAGTAATTGGGCAAGCTCTTTATAACTTATATAAATATTTAGGATATAAAGTAATTGGAGATAACCATTCGGGTGATTGGGGAACACAGTTTGGCAAACTTTTATATATGATTGATAAGACTAAGACCAAGGACTTGTCAATTGAAAACTTGGAAAAATTATATGTTTCTTTCCACAAAGAAGCAGAAAAAGATGTAAAACTAGAAGAGGAAGCAAGAAAGTGGTTTAAAAAGCTAGAAGATAATGATACCACAGCTCGTACTATTTGGAAGCAATGTGTCAAAATATCCTTAAATGAGTTTGATAAAATATATGATTTATTAGGTGTAAAAATAGATAATAATTTTGGCGAAAGCTTCTACCTTGCGGAAATGAAAGAAATGTTAGCAAATCCTGCTATTATTAAACACTTAGAAACAGGTGAAAACAATTCTAAAATTATTAAATTGCCTAATATTAAAACACCTTTAATGTTTCTAAAGTCAGACGGCGCGACCACCTATGCCACTCGTGATATGGCAACACTTAGCTTCAGACAGAAAAAATATAAACCAGATTTAATAATTTATGAAGTTGGAGCAGAACAACAATTGTATTTCAAACAATTGTTTTTAGCTGCAAAGCTTTTAAAAATTGTTGATCAAAAAACAGAACTTGTCCATACCGCTCATGGATTATATTTAGCTTCAGATGGGAAGAAGTTCTCAACTAGAAAAGGAAAAACAATTAAACTTGAACAAGTTTTAGAAGAAGCAATAGAAAGAGCAAAAAAACTTGGAAACAGTGATCAGGCGATAGCGACTCAGGTAGGTATTGGAGCTATTAAATATTTTGATTTGATGCATTCTGTACAAAGTGATGTAGTTTTTGACTGGGAAAAGATAATGAATATGGAAGGGAACTCAGGACCATATATTCAATACACTGTCGCTCGTATAAACAGCGTGACCTTAAAGGGTCAGACCCTTAAAGATCAGACCTTTACAGACGAGCTCAGCTTTGAAGGTCTGACCTTGTCAGAACAGGAAACGTCAGTTCTTCGTAAATTATCCCAATTTCAAGAGATAATAGTGATTGCCGCAAAAAATTACTCACCTAATGTTTTGTGTAGTTATTTATATGAATTAGCCTCAAAATTTAACAGCTTATACAACGCACATAAAATAATTGGAAGCGAGACTGAAGAATTTAGACTTTTACTTACTAAAAAAACAGGTGAAACACTAAAAAAAGGACTTAAGATTTTGGGGATTGAGACCCCTGAAAGGATGTGATTCTTCTACTTTTTCAACTATTTCTATAACTTCATTAATTATATTTTTTGGTTTATCTGCTAATTGTTCTTCTAGTTTTCTTTCAATATAGCTTACTTCGATTCCTTTTAACATTTCACCAAGCTCTTTGTCTTCATCTAGTTTTATACCTTGTTTTTCTGCAATTTTTTTAATAATTAGTAATGATTTGGTAATTTCTTTTTCAGCAATCATATTAATTTGCATATTTAATTCTTCTCTAATCTTTCCAACTTGAGATTGTCTTTGTTGGCTGACAAGAACTACAATTGTTAAAAATATTGCTTCAAGTGAAACAATCGTTGTTAAAAGAGGATATGGATAAGGATCAAGTTTGTTAAAAAAAATCCAGAAGATAAAAAGTATTATATTAAAACCTAAAAACCAAAAACTACCAAAAAAAGTGGTTAAACGATCTGCAATTTTAATAATATAAGGTCTTTTTTTAAGTTCCTTTGCCTCAAAACTCTGTACTATACTACTCATATTAATATGTTAGAATAATTGAATGAAATATGCAAAGAGCGTTTTGAATAATGGCCTCAGGGTAATCACGATTCCTATGCCCTCACTAGAATCAGTGACTGTATCAGTATGGATGAAGACAGGAAGTAGAAATGAAAACACCAAAAACAATGGAGTGAGTCACTTTTTGGAACATATGTTTTTTAAAGGAACAACCAATAGGCCAACTGCAAAACAAATTGCAGAGGAAATCGATCAAATTGGTGGTGTGCAAAATGCAGGAACTTCAAAAGAATATACCCAGTATTACATAAAATGTAGAGCAGATAAAATTGAAACAGCTCTTGATTTGCTTTCTGACATGACCATGAATTCACTTTTAGATGCAAAAGAAATTGAGCGCGAAAAAGGAACAATTATTGAAGAAATTAGAATGTATGAAGATACTCCAATGATAAATATTGGAGAAGTTTTTGAGAGTTTAATCTATAGAGGTCACAATTTAGGCATGAATATTGCAGGCACTGAAAAAACTGTATCAGAGATGAAGAGAAAAGACTTTGTAGATTATAGAAATAATTTTTACCAAGCGGAGAACATGATTTTGACAGTCGCTGGTGGCGTTACAGAAAAAGAAACGTTACAGCTTGCAGGAAAGTATTTTTCTAAACTGATTTCTAACCCGTCACCCGTCACTCGTAACGGTTTTAAAACTGTACAGGATACTCCTAAGATAAAATTACATAATAAAAAAAAGGAACAAACACATGTAATTTTAGGATTTATAGCAGATGGAAAAAATTACAAAGGTAGATATGCCCAAACTATTCTCTCTGCAATTTTAGGTGGGGGAATGTCATCACGTATGTTTACTGAAGTTAGAGAAAGAAGGGGACTCGCATATGCAATTCGTACCTCAATGGATAGGTATACTGATATTGGCTACATTGGAACATACGCAGGTCTTGATACAAAACGAGCTGAAGAAGCAGTAAAAATAATGCTTAATGAACATTATAAGATCATAGATTATAGATCTAAGATCTTAGATCCTGAACTTTGCAAGGCGAAGGAGTTCTTAAAAGGTCATTTAGCTTTAGCTTTAGAAGATACAAGTGATGTAAGTAGTTTTTTTGGAGATCAAGAGTTATTTTCAGATAAAGTACTAACTCCTGAGGAAGTTTTTAAAGAAATTGATAAAGTAACCATGGACGAAGTAAATTTTGAAGCTAAAAGATTATTTGTTCTAGAGAGATTAAATTTGGCAATCATCGGACCATACAAAGATGATAGTAAATTTAAGAGTATGTTAAAATAATTCTATGAATATAGAGCATACTTTAATTATTTTTAAACCAGACGCTATTCAAAGAGGAATAATGGGAGAGATTCTAAGTAGATTTGAAAGAGCAGGACTTAAAATCGTAGGCGCGAAGATGCTTCAACCCAACGAGACTCATTTTCATAAACATTATGAAGATATAGGTAAGATGGTGTCAAGACGTGGTCAAAAAGCCTTTGATGTTACATTAAAACTTATGCAAGATGGTCCTGTGATTGCAATGGTTTTAGAGGGTGTGGAGGCAGTTTCATTGGTACGTAAAATGGTAGGCTCCACTGAGCCAAAAGCTTCGCCACCCGGCACAATAAGGGGTGATTATGCGCACATGAGCTTTAGTTATGCAGACGAGGAGGGTATAGGTATCCCAAATCTTATACATGCTTCTGGAGATACAAATGATGCAGAACTTGAAATTGCTCATTGGTTTTCGGGTAATGAAATCTTTAATTATAAGACTGCAAGCGAAAAGTTCACTCAATTAAAAAGGAAGAAGTGATTTGACAAAGATGTCTAGTTATGTTATCCTGTACATAAATGTACAAGATAAACAAACAGTCAATATTACTCCAGTCTGGCCAGAAACTATTTCACACTCAGGATTTAGAGGTTTTGTGGGGGATAAACAATAAAAATACCTTGTATGTAACTATAAATCGTTTTATAAAAAGAAAAATACTTTTTAAAATAATAAAAGGATTGTATTCAACTGTTCCAGTAGGCGAAATTGATAAATATAAACTAGGCGCATTGCTTATTCATAAATATGCATATTTAAGTTGTGAAAGTGTATTGTTTAATGAAGGTGTAATTTTTCAAGTACCAACAAGTATTACTTATGTTTCTTCTGTTTCCAAAAAAATAAAATTCGGAGACATTTATTATAGTTACAGAAAAATGAAACCAGAAAGACTGTTTGATTTTAATGATGTTATTAAGAAAGACGGTTATTTTGTGGCAAATACTCAAAGGGCAATTGCAGATATGAAGTATTTTAATCCTAAATATTATTTTGATAATATACAAGATGATGAATAATAATTTACATAAATTTATAATGTACAGAGTTCTTACAAATATTGCTGATGACTATTTATTGGCTTCTACTATGTTTTTTAAAGGAGGGACTTGTGCTGTGATGTTAGGATATCTTGATAGATTTTCAGTTGACCTAGATTTTGATATTAAAAAAGGTTCCAACAAAAACACAATTGATGAACATATAAATAAGATTTTTAATAAATTGGATTTAAAAGTTAATGTTAAACAAAAAGAAAAGTTATTTTATACTGTAAAATATAAAACCAAAGAAAATTTACAAAGTACTTTAAAAGTAAGTGTAAGCGATGAGCTGTGTGAATCAAATGTTTATAAACCATATAAATTTGACAAAATTGACAGAACACTTATTTGTCAAGATTTACCTACAATGTTTGCCAATAAATTAGTGGCTCCGCTTGATAGATTTAAGAAAAAGAAAATTGTGGCAGGCCGAGATATATTTGATATTCATGAGTTTTTTATTTCAGAATATCCAATAAACAATGCCGTCATTAAAGAAAGGACTGGATTGGAATTTAAAGCGTATATTAAAAAATTAATAACATTTATCGAAAAAAATGTTACAGAAAAGACTATTGATCAGGATTTAAATTATTTATTAGATTACGAAAAATTTAATAAAATTAGAAAAGTTTTAAAACAAGAAACACTGTTATTTTTAAGAAATTGTATCTGAAGGGAAAGATATTGCAAGGTGAGACCTTGCAATATTGGTCGGGAATAGAGGATTCGAACCTCTGACCTCAGCGTCCCGAACGCTGCGCGCTACCAACTGCGCTAATTCCCGTTTTTTGTGCTTTCAGGGGGAATTGAACCCTCATCTTACCCTTAGGACGGGTCTGCTCTATCCGTTGAGCTATGAAAGCATATAGCGATTATATCATTTAATACTAAGTGAATATAAATTGGGGGTAGATGAGTCAGAACCTAAATTAGTTAAGATTAACAATTTGCTTGCATTAACAAATGGGTATGCATGTGGGGCTATGTAATCTCCTGAAAAGACTGTTTGTCTATTAGTTCCATCGTAATCCATAATTATAATTTTGCCTTCGTCAGGAAGTATCAAATGTCTTGATGTTGGTAACCAATAAAGAGATCTGCCGGTGTCTAGTACCTCAAAATTTTTGTCTTCTTTGATATCGTAAATATAGGTATTACCTACTTTGATATCTCTTTCTTCTTTTTGTGTACTACTACCTGGAAGCTTAGGAATTAAATCAGTTTTAAGCGTAGCCGAGTTTGACGCCGTGTACATAACCATTGTTTCATCAGGTGAGAATGTAAAGTCACTAACATCTTTTTCTAAAATTGTAGCCATTTCAAGTGGTAATAGTTTGAATTCAGATTCATCTTTTTTAGCTTTTTCTAACCTCCAATTATTTAAGATACTTGTCTTTAAAGCTATGACATTTACAAAATTATTTTGTGATGTAAATTCGTTTACATTTAAAAGATATACTCCTGTTTTTGTTTGAACCATTATCTCTCTACTGTTGGGGGAAAAGGTATAAGTTGATCCTATTAGTTGACCATCTGCAATTTTTTTAGGATCATTGGGAAAACCGATAGGCAGGGAACTAACTGTCATTATCCAAAGGCCTTCACTATTAGTATATGCAATCTTACTAAAATCTGACGAGACTACGGGATTTTCTGCTCCCTCAAAGGTAATTGGGGAAAAAGATGGTGCAACTTTGAATAGTTGAGCTGTAATTTGTGTCACTTCTTCCTTTTTTATAGTTAATCTTTTCTTCCAAGAGATATATCCATTTTTCTTTATCTCAACATCATAAGTATTAGGAGATAGTTTTAGATTGGTATTGGTTGCACTTTTTAATTGGCCATCAATAAATATAGAAGCCCCATCAGAATCAGATTTTGCAACTAAAATGCCATTTTCTAAAAAGGTAAAAGTATCTGTATCAAAACGATACCCTCTAGCAATTAATGATACAAAATAACCAATTACACCCACAACAATCATGGTAGACAAAAGTATCAAAACACGTAGTTTAGCCATTCATCTAATTATACTATATAATTGACATTATGCTAAATCGAAAGAATATTGCAATTGACTTAGGAACTGCCAATACACTTGTTTGGGTTGCAGGAGGAGGAATCATCGCCAATGAACCTACTGTTGTAGCCACTTCTGTAGAAGACAATAAAATTGTAGCTGTGGGGGAAGAAGCTAAAAAAATGTTAGGTCGAACTCCTGAAGCATTAAATGCCAATAGACCAATGAGAGATGGAGTAATTGCCGATTATCAAGCAACTGAAGCTATGCTTAAGTACTTTATTTCTAAAGCCCTAGGTAAATTTCGGTTTTTTAAGCCAAATGTTATGGTTTGTGTGCCTGCAGGTTGTACTCAGGTTGAACGTCGTGCCGCACTTGATGCTACACTTTCTGCAGGAGCAGCCCATGCCTATTTAATTGATGAACCACTGGCTGCAGCAATTGGTGCTGGTATTCCCGTTTCAGCTCCATCAGGGCATATGATAGTTGATAGTGGAGGAGGCTCAACTGAAGCTGCAGTTATATCTTTAGGTGGAGTTGTTGTCCATAAATCAGTCAGAATTGCAGGTACAAAAATAGATGAGGCTATTATCCAATATTTAAAGAAAAAACACAATTTAGTTATTGGGGATACAACTGCAGAGGGTATAAAAATAAAAATAGGCTCAGCAATTAAACTTATTAAGGAAGAAAAGCTTGAAATATCAGGTCGTGATTTAGTTTTTGGGCTTCCAAGAACCATAACTGTTACTTCTAGTGAAATCACTGAAGCTATAAGACCAACATTAATTACAATGATTGGGGCTGTTAAGGCGGTTTTAGAGGATACTCCTCCAGAACTAGCTGCAGATATTATAGACAAAGGGATAATAATGAGTGGGGGAACATCGTTGCTTCGTAATTTAAATAAATTGATGACAGAGGAAACTGGAGTCCCTGCCCATGTTGCCGATGATCCACTTTTATGTGTTGTGCGGGGAACTGGACTTGTTTTAGAAAACATAGAACTATGGAAAAGGTCTGTTACGACTAAAGGATAAAAACCTATAGCAAAAATACTTGAAAATAAATTAATTGTTAATAGATTGAGGACAAGTATAAAAAAATGAAGCTAGGATTTGAACTAAAAATTTGTGCAAAACTGTTGTTAAGGTAGAAACATAGTATATAGTATGTAGTATATAGTAAATTGACAATTTTTAATTATTAATTTTATCAATTTAATTGACCTTGCGGATAAAATTAACGACATTTTGACTATATAAAAGTTAAAAAAATGATAAAAAACAGATAAAAATGCCAAGAAATTACATTAAAGTAGACCGAAAAGAAGGTTATATCCTAGGAATTAAGATATCTATCACTTCCAAGAGAGAAGTGCTAGATTTTATTAATTTGAGGCTAGAAAACAAAGAAAAGTTTTACATGATTTCTATGAACCCTGAAAATTTACTACTGGCTACTAAAGATTGGCTACTAGCAAAAACTATAATAAGGTCTGATTTATCAATTCCTGACGGGATTGGCCTAAAATTTGCATATAAATTTTTACACAAACAAGATATTGGAATAATTAAAGGCAGAGAGTTGTTTTTTGACGTAATAAAAATTGCAGACGAGCGCAAATTACGAGTTTATCTTTTTGGAGGGGAACATGGTGAACAAATTAAGACAAAGGAAATATTAGAAGAGGGTTATAAAAATGTTGTATTTAAAACACATCACCAATTCCCTCAGTATGGCAGAAACGCCCAGCCAGCCACGCCTGAAGACAGAAAATTACATAAAACTATACTTGGCAGTATTAAATTATTTGAGCCTGATTTAATTATTGTAGCTTTAAATACTCCAAAACAGGAAAAATGGATTTACAGAAATTTTTTTAGGCTCAATGCAACAGGTGCTTTTGCTTTGGGGGGGACTTTTAATTATGTGGCAGGAAATATGAAGCTGCCTCCTAAATGGATGGAGAAAATGGGTCTGGAATGGGTTTGGCGGCTTATTCAAGAGCCAAAGAGATTAAGAAGAATAATTAATGCTGTGATAATCTTTCCTTGGAAAGTATTTTCATACAAACTTTTTAAATAGTATCTCAAAGGCATTTTTTGCTCTATATATTTTGCCTTCGACAGCGCGAGTACTAATTTGTAAGATTATGGAGATCTCTTTGTATGATAAATCACGGAAATACTTATACTGAAGTAATTTTCTTTTTTCAGGAGGTAATAAATTTAAGACTTCATTTACTTTATTTCGTAATTCATCAAGTGCCATCTTTTCATCTATTGCGATGTCTTTCGACTCTATTTGAGATAGTTGTTTAAGTGTAGGAACAATAATGTGCGAACGCCTATTTATTTGATCTTTATAATAATCTGCGATTTTATTTAGTGAAATTCTACAAAGCCAAGTAAAAAAAGATGATTTATGTTTAAAAGTCTTGTAACTTTTCCATGCAGCAGTAAATGTTTCAGTTACAATTTGATCTGCCATTTCTGGGTCACTACCAATTCTTTTAAACACAAAACGAGTCAAGGGAGAAATTGACTTTTTATATAGTGAATTAAAATCAATTTTTTTCATAGTTTGTGTAGTTGGCTTTAAGTAAAAATATAGTATCTTTAATCAAATTATTTTTGACCCAATCTTTAGTTTTGTTGTCGATTAAATCTCCAATGCCAGAAAGTATATCATCATGAGGATTATTTTCTAATAATTTCAGGCATTTTTTAAGATACGGGATAATCTTTATGTTTGTTCTAAATTCCAATAGTTTATCATTTAAATCCCATTTTTCGTTAAGCATAAACCAAATATCATATATGTCACGATTGGCTAGATTTTTTCTATCAAGTAATGCAGTTAATTTATTGGCAAACATATCTTCCTTTTTCATAATTAATACAGGTATGCCAAAAAAGTTTTTGACCTCATATTTATTTTCAGTAGTTCTCTTTGAAACCTCGACTTTTAGTTGGTTTAATCCTTTTTTGTAACTTAATAACCAAAATAAATTATAATGTTTATCCTTTTTTTGTCTTAATTCTCCATATTTTTCAATTATTCTTGTAATTTTATTGAAAACAATATCTTTTTTGGACTCATCAAGTAGATCAAAATCTAAATCAACACTAAAACGGGGAAGATTATAAAAAAAATATAATGCCGTGCCACCTTTAAATCCTAGTATTGATGCAATTTCAATATCAGAATAAATCTCTTTTAAGATATTAACCATTATTGTGCGGTGTGAAGAAATCACTAACATATTTTTTAAACCTCCTTTCCATTGATTTATTATTATACAATTTAAGAAGATGCCTAGCTTTTTTCCAATCAATAGGATCTAGATGATCAAAATAATAATTTTTATCTAAATAAATTCTATCTAAAAAGGCTCGCTCAGGACAAGCGATACAATAACCTTCTTCATTAATTATCCCTTCAGGATTAGTAAGAATTTCGTTTTTGATCTTCTTAAAACTAATTGTGTACTCTCCTAGAGTAACATCTCTTGTTTGATAACTCAAAACAAAAATAGTGTGACCATAATCTTGAAAAGTAATACCGTTTCTTTGCAACACTGTTTCAAGACTAATGTAGGATGGGGTAAATATTTTATTGGCAGCCTCAAGGATTTCATAACCAGTATTTTTAGCATATAAACCTCTTTTAAGGTTAACTAAAATACCTTTTTTTACAAAATAATTAATTTTAGACTTTAAATTATTTAAATTTGTCTCTTTTAATATGAGCGATATTTCTTGAGTCGTAAAAACAGTATTTTTTGATGAATATAAGCTGTAGGTAAGATTTTTCATTACTTCCAGTTTACAAAACAATGTTTTGTTTGTCAATAGATACATGATTTAGTACAAATTGATGATGGGCTTTAATTTGTTCTATCTAGGATGAAGTCAATTAATTCAATAAGTTTTGTTCGTGCTGGTTCGCATGATAAAAACTTTAAGTCTTTGTTAAAAATTGTTTTTGCTCTGTTCTTTTCTTTTTCCGCTAATTTTTTAGTGTATTCAATTCCTTTCTCTATTGCCAGTGTTGATTTTCCTTCCTTTTTATCTTGTTCTAAATCCAAAATATCATCAATCAGTTGAAAACACCTGCCAAGGTGAAGCCCAAATTCTGTGATTTTGTCAAGTTTTTGTTTTGAAGCTCCAGCTAAAATTGCCCCCAACCTCATTGGTCCCGCAATAGAGTAGTAGGCAGATTTACTGTCAGCTACAAAAAAATAATCATCTTCTTTAATTTTTTTCTTTGAATTCGTCCAGATTTGTTCAACACCTTGACCAAGTGTCGTTCTCATCATAATTCTATAAAATTCATCGATTATTTCATCGTTTTTACAGTCTATTATCATTTTCCACATAATTGTTTCAAGTGAATCACTTGCATTAATAGCAAGTTCAGTGCCATATATTTTATGAAGTGTTGGTTTACCTCGTCTGCTGTCTGAATTATCCTCGATATCATCTGAAATTAAAATCCATTCTTCAGAAAGTTGCATAGCAGCAGCCGTGTTTATGGCTAATTTAGAATAGACACCCAACGCTTTGGCAATTAATAAAACAAGAGTAGGTCTTAGATATTTACCTAATCTTAACGGATAAACTTTATTTATATCCCAAAATTTGTCTGCATCCTTTTTAAATTTTTTTGGTATTAAAAATTGTTTAGGGTATGTTGGATCTTTTAAATAATTTTTAATGACAGGCCAAACAATTTTCCTTGTGTCTTCAAGAGTTTCTTGTATCATTGTTTTGTATTATACAACAATTAATACCTTGACATGGAGATGTAAATAAGTTACACTTTCAGGTGAAATGAGTATTATTAAAGACATCTACAAATATGCTAGAAACGGCCAGACAGTTTTTAGTTTGGCTGATTTATCAGGCATAAAACCCGTGTATACAGGGTTGAAATTAAACCAGGCTATAAAGTATTTAGTTAAAAAAAATGAATTGATAAGATTATCAAAAGGTTTATATTCGTTTGATAATAAATATTCAATTTATGAGTTTGCAAATAAATTTAGAACCCCATCATACATTAGTCTTTACACAGTATTGTCTGAATCAGGAGTAGTTTTTCAACTATATAAATCAATCTTTGTAATTTCTCAGAGATCTGAGATAAAAACAATAAATAACACAAAAATAATTTACAGAAAGATTAAAGATGAAATACTTTTAAATAATTTAGGAATAATTGAAAACAATGGGGTTTTCAAGGCAACAGTAGAAAGGGCAATTTGTGATAAGATTTATCTTGATAATGATGAATATTTTGATAATTTAAGGAGCATAAATTGGGTTAATATAAAAAATATCTGTCATGACGTATATAATGACAGTAAAATTATTTCAAAATGGATATCAAAAAACACAAAATAAATTTAACAAATATCTTAATTGATATATATAAAGATAATTTATTATCTTCTTGCCTAGGTTTCAAAGGTGGTACCTCAGCCATGCTTTTTCATAATTTACTTCGTTTTAGTGTTGATCTAGATTTTGATTACTTAGGTGACAAGAATAAAATTAATGAAGTTATAAAAAGAATGACTAGTTTGCTTTCAAAAAAATATACAATTAAAGACCAAAGTAGCAAATATAATACTTTGTTTTGGTTGATTAGTTACGAAAAAGGCGAACACAATATTAAAATTGAAATTTCAACCAGAGACAATACCTATAATCACTACAATATTAAATCTTTTTATGGAGTCAATATCAAAGTTCTTGATATTAAAGATATGATTGCTCATAAGATGGTGGCTTTTACAGAAAGGCCAGCAGTGGCCAACAGAGATTTATTTGATACACATTTTTTTCTTGGTACTGAATATGCTTCAGAGATTAACTATGATGTGATTAAAAAAAGAACAGGAAAAAATCCTAAAGAATTTTATCATTACTTGCTTTCTTTTGTAAAAAAAATCAATCCAAACAACATACTTGAAGGACTAGGTGAAGTTTTAACGGATTCACAAAAAGATTGGGCAAAAGCGAAACTGTTACCAGAACTTGAAAACTTAATTCAAAGACAAATAGACTTAGTTTGATTTAGTATATATAATACTTATTACCAATAATGGCTAACAAAATATCACTTCCAAAAAATACAGTTGTTCCAAACCATATAGCTATGATTCTTGATGGCAATAGGCGTTGGGCAAGAGCTAGGGGACTTAAACCATGGGAAGGTCATTATTATGGTTTTAAAGCTGTAGAACAGTTAGCATACACTTCGAGAGATTTAGGTGTGCATACATTTACAGTTTGGGCATTCTCTACTGAGAACTGGGAAAGACCAAAAGCAGAAATAGATGCAATTATGAATTTATTTAGAAAAGCATTAAAAGAAAAGGAAAAAGAATTTCACAAAGATAAAGTTGCACTTGTTCACTTAGGCCGCAAAGATAGATTGCCAGCAGATATTAGAAGTGAATTAACAAGAATTGAGAAAGATACTGCAAAATATGCAAAAAATCATATTTTTAATTTAGCAGTTGATTATGGTGGAAGGAGTGAGATTGTAAGGGCAACACAAAAAGCAATTGAATCAGGTATTGCACCTGCAGAATTAGATGAAAAAACATTTGAGAGGTATCTTGATACCTATGGTCAACCATATCCAAATCCAGATTTATTTATTAGAACTTCAGGCGAACAAAGGACATCGGGTCTTTTACCTTGGCAAATGGTTTATGCAGAATATCTTTTTAGTGAGGTTCATCTACCTGATTTTTCACCTAAACATTTAGAAAATGCAATTTTAGACTTTTCGAGAAGGCGAAGAAGGTTTGGAGGAAATGATGATCTGTCTCATTTTAATTTTGATCCTAAATTAGTTGCCAACCTTGAACTTAAATGGTGGAGATTAGGCAAGATTCCAGAAGGTGTAAAGTTTTCTGAATATGCAATAGAACACATCAGAAAACAATTTGGATTATCTAAAACACTTGGTACAAAAGCTGCAAAATATGCGCTTGAGGCAATTCTTTTCCAAGAAAAAGAAAAATGGGATAAGGCAAAAATTTCACTTAAAAAGTTTTATCAACTCATCAAAGGTGAATTAAAACTTGCTTTTGAACCTGAAATTGTTGCATCTCTTGAAGTTCAGTTAAATAAACAAAAAGGGGAATCAGAAGAACTAGCCCAAGAACATTTAGCGGAAGTTTATAGAATATCTCTTTTCCAAGCTGCAAAGGCTGCCCATCTTCGAGTTCTTGCTAACATTGAACGCAACAAAGGAAATTGGAACAAAGTAGAAGATTATTTGGAAAAATATTACTCCGCATTAAAAGAACGCATAGCCTAACCTTTAAAGGTCTGACCCTTTAAGGTTGGTGGTTAGATCCAGTTCCTCGTTTTGATATCTGAATTCTTCAACAAAACGTTTATAGTTTTTGATATTGTTATTTTTTATAAAGCCGCTTTTGTTAAAATAATTAATCACTTCTTCATTTTTCACCCATGGTAATTTAAATATATTCAGATAATGTGCATATGAAGAATAACTATTGATTAAATTTTTGGTAAGTTTTAAGGGGTTTTTGTGAATATATCTTGTTACATCAAGTAAATAATCTTTGTTTATAACATTTGTTGCCTTATATCTACCTTGAAAAAGTGAGCCCGTGCGATTGTACCTTTTATTAAAATACATTGAATATCTAGTAAATAAAGATTGAGAGAATGTTTTTATAGAATCCTTGCTGGATTGTTTTATGAGTAAGTGAATATGATTTGGCATTAAACAGAAGGCAAGTAGTTTGATTTCTTCTTCAAAGTTCTTTATCTGTGGAGGTACACCTTAAAGGGTCTGTCCTTGCAAGTATAAATTTGCCAGTTGACAGTTATGTATCAGTTAATTATATTGTGAATAGTTAAGGTAAGTAAATGATATGGATGATATAGATATGAATGATAAACCGACAAAGGCGAAAGTCAAACTAGAAAGTCTTCCTGACTTATTAACAGTCAGGGAAGTTAGTGATCTCTTACGTGTTTCACCTTTAACAATTAAAAGATGGGGCAAGCGTGGGAAACTTCCTGCAATTAGAATAAACTCAAGAGGGGATAGAAGATACAAAAAAGAAGCAATTCTCTGGCTTCTTGGAATGCAAGCTAAAGATTAATTAACTTTGTAGATTCCATAGATTTTTATATTTACCAAATTTTTTGTTTAATAACTCTTGATGAGTTCCTATTTCAATAATCTGACCTTTATCCATAACAATTATCCTATCTGCTTTGGCTATAGTTGAAAGTCTGTGAGCAATAATAATAGTAGTTTTAGCTTTAGCGTATCTCCAGAAGGCATCTTGAATTAATTTTTCAGACTCTGAATCAAGATGGCTTGTAGCCTCATCAAAGATAATGATATCAGGGTTACTAATAATCATTCTTGCAATTGCTAGGCGTTGTTTTTGTCCACCTGAAAGTTTAATTCCACGTTCACCAACGTTAGTATCATATTTTCGTGGTAGGCTATCTATAAAATCGGAAATGTTTGCGAGCTTGGCTGCCTTTTTGACTCTAGCTAAGTTCTGTCTTGCAGAACCGTATGCAATATTATATTCAATTGTATTATTAAAAAGTACTGCTTCTTGTGGCACAACTCCAAAAAAACCACGAAGGGTACTTTTTTTAAAGTTTTTTATATCAATACCATCAATTAAGACTTTTCCTTTTTCGGGATCAAAAAACCTCATTAAAAGTTTTGTTATTGTGGTTTTACCACTTCCTGACCTACCTACAAAAGCAATACTTTCACCGCGTTTTATATTTAAACTTAAATTTTTTATTGCATTTTTTGTTCCTTCTTTATATGAGTGAGAAACATTTACAAATTTAATATTCCCATCTATTTTTGATCTTTTAATAAATTTTATCGGATCTTTAACTTCAACATCATGGTCTAGAAGTTCAAAATATTTTTCAATATCTGCATAGTTTTTAGCAAGATCACGAAAACCCCAGACTAAATCCCACAGTTTTGGATAGAAATTTGACAGAAATCCAGTAATCAAAACAAAATCTCCAACTGTCAATTTGAGGCTAATTGTCTGTTTAATTGTAAGATATAATATTGTAAAGATACTCAAATTTATAATTGCCCCCATTGTTCCATCTATTAATCTGAATGAATTACCAAAACCCCAAAGAGATTTAAGCCATGGAATGAAATTATTTTTTAATCTATTTTCTTCCCAAGATTCTTTAGCAAAAAGTTTAACTGTTTCAAAATTAATTAAATTATCAGTTATTATGCCTGATATGTTATCTTCATTGTCATTAAATACTTTTCTTTTGTTTACATTGTTTTTGACCAAAAACTTTGTAACTATAAGAGTGACAATAAGTGAAGATATAACCATTAAAACGATATAAAAATCAAGGTTTATAAAAAAATAAAGCATAACTAAAAAGTTAATTAAAACGCCTAGCATTTTATGGTGAATATCATGGAAAAATGAATAAAATGCACCATCCCCACGTTTAAAAGCTGAGATTAGACTACCTGTAGATTTACTACTGTGGAATGCAAAATCTAAATCTTGTACCTTTTTAAATATTGTAACTCGTGAATCTATGGCAGCTCTAAATAAAATATAATCTCCTACCCAGAAGGTTAACATATCAGTAATAACAGCAGAAACCCTGACTAACATATATATTAATAGAATTTTAAATAAAACGTTTTCATTTAAAGAGGGAATTGCATCTACAAATTTTTTGTAAAAAACGGGGTTTAGAGAGAATAAAATGTTTGAAATGATAACCAAAAGAGTAAAACCGATAAAAATCAGTTTTTTTCTAAACACAAAATGATAAAAAGTCTTTAATACTTTCAACATAGGCGAAAGTTAAATTATATCATTATTTGGCTAATCTAAGATAATTTTGCTATACTACACATATAATTTTCCCAATTATGGATATTTTCTTTGTTAGACATGCTATTGAATCCTCATTAGCTTCAGGCGTGCCTGAAAATACAATAGTACTATTATTATTGTTGCCAATTGTGGCTACATTTATAGCAGCTATTCGTCAAATTGTTGGAATTCGTGGTTTTGGTATATTTTTACCTGCTGCGCTTTCTATTACATTTGTAGCTATTGGTCCAATTTTAGGAATACTTTTATTCTTGGCAATAGTTGCAATATCTACAATAGTAAGGTTTGTTACAAGGAAACTTAAATTAAAACTTCAATATTTACCAAGAATGGCACTCATTTTATGGTTTGTGTCATTTGGGGTCTTGGGGATTATTTTTACGACAAATATAAATGTTTCTATTTTTCCAGTTCTTATCTTAACTTTATTAGTTGAAGATTTTACAAAAATTCAACTTGGAAAATCAGTCAAAACTGCTATTCACTTAACATATCAAACTTTGATATTAGCCCTTGTTTCATATTTACTCTTAACCTATATACCTTTTCAAAGAATGGTGTTAAATAATCCTGAAATAAGTTTACTTGCGACCCTGGTAATAGATATTATCTTGGGCAAATATCTAGGTCTTAGGTTTACAGAATATTATAGATTTAGAAAACTGATAAATGTCAAATAAGCAAAGCTTGTAATAAATTATGAAATCATCATCAATTTTAGGACTTAATGCAAGGGCGGTCTTGTTTACTGGAAAATATAACAGTCGTGCTGCTAAAAAGATTGCTGATTCAAAGCTTCAAACTGATAGGGTTTTAAGACATGCAAATGTTCCTCATCCAACAATATTTAAAAAGTTCAAAACTGCAAATGAGGTTTTTGATTTTAAATGGTCTGACCTAGCTGATGCTTTTGCACTCAAGCCTTCTCGTGGACTTGGTGGCGAAGGAATTATAGTTGTCAAAAAAAGAATTTCTGATGATGTATGGCTTACAACTTCAAAAAAAAGAGTAACTGCTGAAGATTTAAAATTACATACACTAGATATTCTCGAAGGAGCTTATTCAATGGGTAACGAACCAGATAGTGCTTTTATTCAGGAATATGTAGCTAGACACTCTGCATTTAGAAAATATGCATTTCGTGGAACACCTGATGTCCGTGTAATAGTTTTTAATAAAATACCAATAATGGCGATGCTCAGGCTTCCCACAAAAGAAAGTGGGGGAAGGGCAAATTTACATCAAGGTGCGCTTGGACTTGGTATTGATATTGCGACAGGGATCACAACCAAAGCTATACAAAATAACAAAGAAATAAACCTAAAACCCGGTACTTCTAGGAAGTTACGAGGAATTAAAATACCTTTCTGGAACAAGATATTAGAGACTGCCGTAACAGGACAAATAGCTTCGGGACTGGTCTATGCAGGAGTTGATATTGTTTTGCATCCTGAAAAGGGGCCACAAATAATTGAGTTAAATGCACAACCAGGACTTTCGATTCAACTTGCAAACATGGAAGGACTAAAAAGAAGGCTAGAAAGAGTTGATGGCATACAAGTTATTGATGCAGAGCATGGAGTTAAGATTGCCAAAGCGTTATTTGCTAGTAAATTTGTAAATAGAGTTAAAAACGTCGATGGCGACGTAAAAACTATAAAAGCAATTGAGGAAGTGAGAATGGTTGGTGCTAATGGAAAGTATGAAAAAGTATTAGCAAAAATAGATACTGGTGCATGGAGTTCTACAATTGATATTAGTTTGGCAAGAAAACTTGGACTTTTAAGAAAAAATAAAATTATAGCAACAAGGAAAAAATTATCATCACTTGGTGAAGAAGAAAGACCTGTAATAATTATAACATTTTATTTATCGGGCAAAAAAATAACAACGCGCGCAACAGTGTCTGACAGAAAACAGCTAAGATATCTATTTTTAATAGGCAGAATAGATTTGCAAGGATTTTTGATTAGCCCTACAATAGATAAGGAGAACTTAATAAAAGCAAAATGGTGAATAAAAAAATATTAATCTTAACATCTGGAAATGTATCTAAACTTGACGGTTTTAAGGATAGGGAAGATATAACATTAGGATCATTTTCTGACATAAATTATTCCTCTGATTCTTCTGACTTAAAGTTTAAGACATATAGTTTGAAACATTTTGCAGTTATCTATTTCAGAATGGTTGGAAAAAGTTTAGAAATCGCAACATTAGTTGCTGATTATGCAAGACAAAATAGAATACAAATTATAGACAAGATGTATGAAACAGCTCATCTTCTTCCTATTTCATTAGGTAAGTCTATTGAGATGAGAATGTTGTATGAGGCAGGTATTAATATTCCACGAACTGTGTTCGGTGGAGATTTTAGCAGCATGACATTTCCATACATAGTTAAGTCAACATCGGGACAAAAATCAAGAGAAGTTTGGTTGGTTAAGAATGCAGAGGAGCTGGAAATTTTACGAGCAAAGCTCGATAGCCATAAGCTATATTTTGCACAAGAATTAATACCAAATGCTAAAAGAATTAGAGTGTTGATTGTGGGGAATAGGGCAATTGGAGCGATCGTTAGACAAAGCAAATGGAACAAAGATCAAACAAAAGAAACACTGATGCCAGTTCCTGGAGATGTGGCCAATTTGGCCACATCTGCGGCCAAAGCCGTCAACTTAGATATTAGTGGGGTTGATATTTTAATAAATAATAAAACAAATGAAAAATATGTTATAGAAGCAAATGCAGCTCCAGCATGGAAACTTATTAATAAGTATTGTGGAGTAATTGTTGAAGATGAAATCATTAAATATATACAAACAAAAATTTAAAGAATTTGGAGTAAGTCCTTTAAGCTTGCAGTGGAAAAGCAAAGGCGCCGCTCATCAAAGATTTCGCCAGTTTTGGGCAGAAATAGACTTTGACAATAAAAAAGTACTTGATGTTGGTTGTGGATTTGGTGAATTAGGTAAATTCCTAACAAAAAGGTATAAAAATGTAATATATAAAGGGGTCGATATCGTGCCAGAATTTATCGAAAATGGAAAGAAAATTTATCCTAGTCTGAAGCTTGAAGTGGTAGATTATTTTAACCATCCAAAAGGCGAAATGTATGACACCATAATTTGTTCGGGTGCGTTAAATAGTAACTTCAAAACAGAAAAAGAAAATAGGTTTTTTAGAGAAAATGCCATAAAAACAATGTTTGACCACACAACTAATGTATTAGCATTTAACATGCTTGGTAGTCATCCTGCTTTAAAAAACAATAAAGAGAACAATATTTATTATTCTGATAGTTTAGAAATTTTAAAATATTGTATGACTTTAACTCGTCGCGTAATATTGCGACAAAATTACCACCCAACCGATTTTACAATATTCATGTACAAAATAAAAAAAGGAGTATAATAAGAAATTATGGAAAATGATGAAGTAGAAATCTTAGTATCCGAGATGATAAACTGGGGTAAACGATTAAGTGAAAATCAAATAACTAAATACCCAGATAAACTTCAGATGAGAGGTTTTTTGACAGAATGCGGCGCTGATTTAAAAGCTGTTGAAGGACATGAGAAATCAATGAAAAAGTGGACAGATGCAGGTATGGCAGAAGCAATGGAGACAATTTGGGGTGAAAAATGGGATGACATTAAGAATTGGAATGAAGAATTTATTAAAAATTTTGAAGAGAAAACTGGACGTATTTTACCTTCAATTTCTGTTTACAAAAAGGGTGAAAAAGAAGTTGTACGTCGTAGTAAACAGTCTTCAATGAAACATGTTTTGGGTGTAATCACAAGGTGGGCAGCTTTTGATACAAGCGAAGATCCAGAATTTGATGAAAAAAGGTATTTTGACGAAATAAATGTAAGAATTACAAACGGTTTATTAAAATCGCAAGGTGCTTCGGTTGAGGATTTGATGTCGATAAGTAGACCAGATACAGGAGAAAAATATCACCCCTCACTACCTCCTGAGTACCCTTTAGCCTTGATTGATAAATTACTTAAAAAATGAATTATATTGCAGGGTCTGACCCTGCAATAGTATCGCCAGTTAGGTCTAGTTCTTCATTTGCATATTTGAATTTTTCAACAAAAAATTGGTATGTTTTTACATTGTTATGCTTCATAAAATTACTTTCATTAAAATAATCTAATACGATATTTTTATTTATCCAAACAGTATTATTTAAACCCAAATACGTTGCGTAAGACGAATAGCTCTCCGCTAATTTTTTTGTGTATTTGAGTGGATTTTTATGTATATATCGTGTTAGATCTAATAAATAATCCTTGTCGATAACGTTGGTTGCCTTGTAAACACCTTGGAACAGGGGACCTAATCTTTTGTATTTTCTATTAAAATAAATTGAATATCTAGTAAATAAGGACTGTGTAAATTTTTTAATTGAATGTTTATTTTTTTGTTTAATTAATAAATGAATATGATTTGGCATCAAACAAAAAGATAGTAGATCTATCTCCCCAAAATAATTTTTAGATCGATGATATACAATCGAGACGATTATAGGGTATAATATATGTATCATGAAGAAAATTCTTGTTTTGGTGGATTCAAAAAGTTCCAGCAAAAAAAAGTTAGTCAGATACTTAAATGCTAATTCTAAAAATAAATATCGTGCATTTTTACATTCATTTAAAGAAATGTATTTTGATATTAAATCTGGAAAAGTAAAAATTAAAATTGGAAAAACTGATATTACGAATTTTGATTTGGTATTTGTCAGACGAGCTGGCAAATATGTCCGTTTTATGGGCGCAATTTCAAAATATCTAGATTATAAGAAAATAAAATTTATTGACCCTGCGTTTCGAGAAATTGGTATGAGTATGGACAAGGCCTCAAGTACTCTAAGACTTGCGATAAAAAGAATAACAGTACCTCACTCTATTTTTTGTTTTAAAGAAAGTATATTAAATAATAAAAATAGAATTATTAAGACCTTGGGATTTCCGATTATTGCAAAAGCAATACTATCTCAGCGAAATCAAAATATTTATATTTTAAAAACAGAAGACGATTTTAGAAAACTTATAGAAAAATCAAACAAGGAATTCATATTTCAAAAATTTATTGATATAGAAAAAGAATATAGAATATTGATTATGGGTGAAAAAATTATGGTTTTGGAACAAAAATTCAAAAGAAATTATAAAAATTTAAAAGTAGAATACTTAGATTTGACCAGTCCATCAGTTTTTCTAAACCTAGATTGTACGACGCAGAAAGCAAATAAGATCTCGCTTAGATCAGCTTCGATCTTGGGTTTGGATATTGCAGGAGTTGATCTCGCTATCGAAAAAGGAACAGCTAAAAATTATATTATTGAAGTTAATAAAGGTCCTGGAATTGAACCCAATTCCAGGACCTCTCCTGAACTCAAAGCCTTTTCTGACTATTTAAAATCAATTATTTAAGTTCTATCACGAATGCGACTAATTGAAATTTATTTCAATTCGATTGTTGCACCAGCTGTTTTTAATTTTTCAACTACTGACTTAACATCTTCAGGTTTTGCGTCTTTTAATACTTCATAAGGAACATTATCAGTTGCATCTTTTGCTTCTTTAAGTCCTAATTGTTGATTAATTTCGCGAAGTGCTTTAATAACTGCAATTTTTGTTGCGCCTGAATTTGTCATTACTACAGTTTGGTTTCCACCAGATTCTTCTGCTACTACAGGAGCATCGCCGGCTGCGGCTGTTGGAACTGCTGCTACTGCTGTTGGCATTGCACTAACTCCAAGTTTTTCAGAAAGAGTAGTTACTAATTCTGAAAGATCTAAAACTGTAAGTTTACTTATTTCTTCTACTAACTTATCTACAACGGAGTTGGTTACTTTTTTATTAGCCACGTATACTCACCTCCTTCAATATATATACAAGTTTCTGCATATTTCCATTTAGAGTACCAATGAGTCCATATATTGGAGACATCAAAGAACCAATTACTTGACTGTATAAAACATCTTTTGTAGGAAGAGTAGAGATTCTAATAAGCGAATCTTTGTCTTGAAAATTTCCTTCAACTATTCCTACTTTAAATTGTGGGACTTGATTTTCTTTTACAAATTTTCCTAATACTTGGATTGGAGCTACTGCATCACCTTCAGTTAAAATTAGAGCGGTTTGACCTGATAATACCTCATCAGTTAAAACTGCATCATTAATTCCAGCTTCTTTTCCTGCCCTTTTAATTAGAGTATTTTTAACAACTGTTATATCAGAACCAATTATTTTAAGTTCTAACTTTAATTTTTGTTGAAGACTGACTGAAAGACCAGCAAAATTAATAAATACAATAGACTTTGCGTCTCTTAAACGTGGGGTTAAACCTACTACTAAATCTTTTTTGTTCTGTTTATTCATATTCCTCGATGTGACTTACAATGCGAAGCAGTGCCAAGCTCTGCTTATGTTATGCACATTTTCTTTGGACAAATTCTATTATATCACAATTTTAACGCTGGGTGACATAGTAGATTTTATAAAAGCTTTTGTTATTGTCTTTGAACCACCAAGTGCATTTAAAATACTTTCTGCATTTTTAACTAACTCTTCTGTTTTTTGAGAAACTTTTCCGAAACTAGTATGAATAAGCGGTTGTTCTTTTTCAGTTTTAAGTGAAATTAGATTTCCTTTGAATTTATCAGCATCTCTTGATGATTTTACAATAGTTCCATTTTTAGGATTTGGCATTAAACCTTTAGGTCCTAGTAGCTTTGCAAAAACTACTAATTTTGGCATCATTTCAGCTGTTGCTAGTAGTAGATCAAAATCAATTTTCCCTGCCTTTAATTTTTCTAGAGTTTTCTCATCTGCAACCTCTATTTTTTTTCGTTTTCCGGAGGAGAACGGGAGTGTTACTTGAGCTGTTGTACCTACTTTTTTGGTTATTAAATGCATTTCAAAAGTACTATCAAATTTTACTGAAGAAATATCTTTTAAAAGTTTAATTGCATCTTCTAAAGAATAGAGATTTGCCCCTCTAATTTTTGTTTTTGATTCAATATATCTTTTTCCTCTTACTTTAATTTCTTTTATGACTCGCTTTGCAGCTTCAACTCCTTTTGGAGTTTCAGTTTCTGTGGCTTCTTCACTCTTAACTCGTGCAGCAGCACGCTTTGCTTTTTTTTCAGCGTACAATTCAGCAGAAGTTTTGGTTACTACTGGTTCATTTGTTAATATCGCTGTTTTTGTTTTACCCATTATTCTATTTTTATTCCCATACTTCTTGCTGTTCCCTCTACAATTTTGACAGCCATTTCAAGGTCTTTAGTGTTTAAATCGTCCATTTTATTTTTGGCAACTTCTTCAGCTTGTACTCGTGTTAAAATGGCATGAACGGCACGACCTGCTGTACCTGATCCTTTTTCTAAGCCTAATATCTTTTTAATCATTGCCGATACTGGAGCTTTTTTTATGACGAAGTCGAAACTTCTATCTTCATAAATAGTAATAACTGCAGGAACAACTTCACCCTTCATGTCTTTGGTTTTATCGTTATATGCTTTGACAAATTCCATGATAGCTATACCATGTTGCCCTAAAGCTGTACCAACTGGAGGAGCAGGGGTCGCTGAAGCGCCCGTGAGGTTAATTTTAACTAATGTCTTAATTTTCTTTTGCATCTTCGACCTTTCGTCTTCCACAAATAATTCGTGGTGAAAGTATTTTAACATTGTTGTATAATTAATTCAAATGGCAGAAAGTGAAGTAAAAGGAGAATCTCTTTTAGTTGCTGAGATTCCACTTAGTGATGTTAAAAAATCCGAATTGGATGATTTTATGGAAAAAGTACCAGGAGCCGAAGTAGTTACAGAAGAGGCAAAACCAGGAAAACCAGCAGTCGTTAAATTGTTTAGAAATTTTTTAACAATAAAATCAGAAAAGAAAAGTTAGATTTTTAGAATTTGTAAGAAATCAAGTTCAACTGGTGTTTCTCTCCCAAAAATACTAACTAATACTTTTACTTTACCTTTTTCCTCATCAATTTCATGAATAGTTCCAAGAAAATCTGTAAATGGTCCATCTGAAATTTTTACTGCTTCTCCACTGACAAATTTTGTTTTGTAACGTGGGGCTGGAGAGCTTACAAACTTTTGTATGTTTTTAACCTCAAGTTCTGAAAGAGGTGTTGGTTTATTTCCTGCCCCTACAAAACCTGTAATGCCTGCTGTTGTTCTTACAGCAAGCCAAGTTTCATCATCTAAAACCATTTTGACAAGCATATATCCAGGGAATATCTTTTCTTTAATTTGTGATTTTTTACCACCACGAATTACTATTTTATCTTGAGTGGGAACTAGCATCTCAAAGACACTGTTTTTCATATCCATTGTCTCAACTCTTTGTCTTAAAGTTTCCATGACTCTGACTTCATGACCTGAAGAAGTATGAACTACATACCATTTGGCCTTAGGATTTTCTTCTGGATTAATAATAATGTGACCAGGAATTTTTTTAGTTTCCATATATTTATTTGTTCAAAAAATACTCTAGTAATTTTGTAAGTGAAAAATCAATACCTCCTACAAAAGCTGCTACAATTATTGAAATAATTATAACTAAACTTAGGTAGTTTATCACGACATCACCTTTTGGCCAAGTGACTTTTCCAAGCTCGATTTTAATTTCAGAAAGAAAATTTGTAATAGTCTTCATTTTTATAATCTTTAGATTGAATCTCAATAATTTCTTTTCTTTTCAAGCATTCTTTGAAAGTTAATCTTGTATCTCTTTTCTTTTTTTCTCTCAGAAGGTTTTTTAAACCTTTCTCTATCACGAAGTTCCAGCAAAAGACCAGACATAACTGTCTTCTTGCGAAATCTCGCTAGTAATGAATCGTCCGATTCTCCTTGTTTTTTTGTTACTACAAACATAGTTAAGATCGCCTCCCTTCAGTATCATTATCATTATTTATTATTCTATCATATATGGTATGATATTACCAAGGCATATGAAAAGGACACTCATAACTGGAATAACAGGACAAGACGGTAGTTATTTGGCAGAATTTTTGTTAAAAAAAGGGTATGAAGTTTCTGGAATTGTTAGAAAAACTTCACATGAAGACTATGCAAATATTGGCCATATTCAAGAACAATTAAAATTATATCAAGGAGATTTGCTTGACCCTGTATCCTTAAGAGAAATTATTCAACGCGTAGCGCCTGATGAAGTATATAATTTAGCATCACAAAGTCATCCATCAGAGAGTTTTAAACAACCAATCCATACAGCAGAGATTACAGGAATTGGAGCTCATAGAGTTTTAGATGCTACGCTTGATGTCAATCCAAAAACAAAATTTTATCAAGCTAGTTCGTCTGAAATGTTTGGTTGGGTAAGAGAGATTCCGCAAACTGAAGATACACCATTTAATCCTGCCAATCCATATGCGGCCGCAAAACTTTATGCATTTTGCATGACTAAGATTTATAGAGAGAGTTATAAGATGTTTGCAGCAAATGGGATTTTATTTAATCATGAATCTCCAAGGCGTCATTTAGGATTTGTAACCCAAAAAGTAACATACGCAGCAGCTTGTGCAAAGTTAGATATAAAAAATTCAACTCATTTAAATGAAGAAGGAGAATTAATAGTAAAAAATGGAAAAGTTAGCTTGGGTAATTTAGAAGCTAAAAGAGATTGGGGATTTGCTGGAGATTATTGTATTGATCTTGATACAAGCATCTTAACGATTGAGGGTTTTAAATATTACGATGATATTAATGATGGTGACGAAGTACTTAATTTTAATCCCAAAACAAACTCATTAGAGAGAGACACGGTAAAGAAAAAGGTTCTACTAAGCAGTAAGGGTGAAATGTATGTCTTTAATGGTAGGGGATTTAAACTTCGTTGTTCAGCAAGTCACAGGATTTATTATCAAAAAAAGTCAAAGACAAGTAAGGGGGGATGGAGTGATTGGAAAGTGTGTGAAGCAAAAGAATTTTATAAATTGATTAAAAATTTAAAATTAAGATCCAAATATGATTTTCGTTTACCTCACACACAAGGGTATAAAAATAAAAACAATAAAGTATCTAGTCAATGGTTTAAATTAATCGGTTATTTATTAACAGAAGGGAACTTGTACGACGGTAACAGAACTTTGAGAATTTCGTTATCTCAATCAAAGACTGTAAATGCAGATGTCTATGCAGATATAAATACTTGTTTAAAACAACTGAATTTGATTCATAGAAAAAGAGAAAGGTCTGACGGTGTGGTTGAGTTTATATTTGATACAAAAGCTTCCAAAGAAATAATCACTTATTTTGACGGATTTGATATTCATAAGATGCCAAAATGGATTTTTAATTCAGGAAATAAACAATTAGAAATATTATTAAAAGCGATGATGGACGGAGATGGTTCGTGGGGTGCAATGACTTATGTTTCAAAAAGAAAAGATTTAATCCATGATTTTCAAACTATTGCAACCATATTAGGATATAGAACTACCATTCATCAAAGAAAGTCGGGAATATGGGAGTGTATTTTAATAGTGACCAAAAAGAAATACTTTTATGTTACTGAATCTAGTTTAGAGAAAAGCGATGAAAAAGTTTGGTGTATAACAACGAAAAACGGCACAATTGTATCAAACAAAGATGGCGGAATCGCAGTAAGCGGAAATTGTGAAGGTATGTGGATGATTATGCAAGCTAAAAAAGCGGATGATTTTGTTTTGGCAACAGGGGAGACGCATACAATAAAAGAATTATGTGAGGAAAGCTTTAAATATGTGGGATTAAACTGGGAAGATCATGTAGTAATAGACAAAAAGTTTATCAGACCAACTGAAACAGGGCCATTGATTGGAAATCCTGCAAAAGCAAAAAAAATATTAGGTTGGGAGCCAAAAACAAAATTCAAGGAATTAATAGCAATAATGGTCGATGCACACCTTGCAAGATTAAAGTAAAGTAGTACTGGGTTGAGAATGTGATGTTGTTTTTAGGAATTTTTGAAAAATGCGCATTTGCATCAATCTCGATTCCTAAAATCACACTCTCAACCCATTCAGATCATTATCTGAACATATTTCTTTTTCTTTCTTCGCGAGCGATCGCTTTCTGTAGAGCCTTGCGCTCTTTTGTTTCCTTGCGCATGAGCTGTTTGCGTTTTTGTTTACCATTGTGATCGCGTCGGCCACATAGAGCTTTTTTAATGAGCATCTTTAGATTCATTTTTTGCCTCCTTTGGCAATATTAAATTGATGATAAATCCTCGGTTAATTCTCGAAGGATCCGATCCGTTTCGTACGGGGTATAATCGTCAAGAAATCGTTTCAGCGATATTTTAAAATTAATAAAATAGGCGCTGAGCCCCGTGATTGAAAAATTCTGTTTAGGTTCATCGTCGAGATCAAAACCTTTCTGTTTTGTATTGAGGTAATACATTCGAAAGCTGACTGAATCATCTGCTTTCAACTGAGCCTCAATTCTTACCTCGCCAGATAACGAACTTGCAATGATACTAACAGGCATTTCACACACTCCTTTTATTTTTTAGGTGCTCAATGTGCCACGCACAAAGATAACTGATAGTATATCAAAATAATTAAAAAATTGCTATTAATCAAATTCTAACGATTTTCCTGTTAAATTCTCACCCTGAAGTTCTATCCACTTCTTTGTTAATTTTTGTTTGACAAAATTTTTATATTTATCTTCTGTCATTTTGTATCTTGTCCAAACTTTCTTTGACGCATCAAGAAAAGATTCTGCTTCTAACTTGTTTTCATCATGGTCTTTAATTGGGTAAGTAAACCCATTAAACTCATTTGTATCTCTTTTTCCGAAAGTAAAAGAAACAACAACTTTTATTTCATCGAATATCTCATTTTTTGAACGAACCGGAGTATAGACAAATTCAGCATAATCTGAAGTTCTTTCGTGGGGCAGGTTTAATCTTTCTGTAACCACCACTGATACATTGTAACATATGACAGGAGTAGAAGATTTTTGGGATTTTGTTTAATCCTTTTTCTTCTGACTCCTGCCATTGTTAAAACTAGTTACCACACTAGGGAGAACACAAACAATGCAAAAAGTTTTGTTTGTTCTCAATAAAAAAGAGATTTGAATTGAATTTATGTAATACCTGGGTTTTTAGTTCTGTATATATCAAGTGCGATGAAATATTCTTCGACAGCGCCAAGTTCGTTCCGAATCTTATTCTCAAGATCTTTTAAACTTTTTGCGTTAGCAAGTTTATCTTTACCGCATTTAAGGTAAAAAAATACCTTGCCCTTGACAACATGACAGCAATTTTTTTCAGTAGACATTTTATTCTCCTTATGATTGAACAATGTTTCAAATCTCAATTTCCTGTGTGGTAATGTGCGAGAGCAAATTATACTATAGGTGTCAAGTAATTGCAATCTTCAGCCTCACCTAACCATAAAAGGTACTGAACTGAGGCTACTTCACATTTGAGGCTAATAGGTTCTGGATAAAAACAGGGCGAACCGTCACAATTATTTCTGCAATGAATATAACTATGGACGATTCGCGCCTAAATAATATTAACGAACTTAGAGACTTTTTGAAAGGTTCTCAAAAGTTAGTTGTAACTTTGGAGGATAAACCAATTTCTGAAAAGTATAAATTTATTTCTGAAACTATTTTTAAATTTAGATATTTTAAACTAGGGAGAAAAGATAAAAGAGTTGTTCTCCTGTATCTTAAGAAAATAACAGGATACAAACATACTCAACTTTTTAGGTTAGTTGAAAAAGCTAGGATTGGAAAACTTGTTAGGCTTAAGTATGTGAGAAATAAACCTAGTAAAGTGTATGGAATTCCTGACATTAAGCTTCTTGAAGCAACTGATGAGCTTCACTTAAGACTTTCTGAAAGAGCAACCTTGGAAATTTTAAGGAGAGAATTTGAAATTTTTGGACATAGTGAGTTTCAAAAAATTTCTTCTGTGTCTCATTCACACATTACTAATTTAAGACACTCTTTAGTATATAAATCAGGTTGGATAAACCACACTAAGGCAAGACAAATACAGATTGGCCAAACAATGAAACCTGACAGTTTTGGAAGACCAGGATCAATTAGAGTTGATGCAGTAAATCAGAGGGATATTTACCACATAAATGCAGTTGATGAGGTAACACAGTGGGAAGTGGTCTTTTGTGTACCTCAAATAACTGAGGATTGGATGCTTGTTGCTTTAAAAGAAATCTTTTCTCAATTTCCATTTAAAATATTTAATTTTCATTCAGATAGAGGTCATGAAAACATAAACTATCAAATTGCAAATTTTTTGCAGAAACTACTGATAAGACAAACTAAAAGTAGAAGTTACCATTCAAATGATAATGCACTTGTTGAAACTAAAAATGGTTCTGTAATCAGGAAAAACATGGGTTGGGAACATATAAACAGGAGCTTGGTGGAAGATATTAATAATTATTACAAAAACTACTTTAACATTTACCTAAATTACCATAGACCTTGTGGCTACCCAACAATAACAACAGATTCAAAGGGGAAAATTACAAAACAGTATACAATTTACACAGTTCCATATGAGAAATTAAAACAAACTCCAAATGCAGATAAATATTTAAAAACAAATACAACCTTCAAAGATTTAGATAAACTGGCATACAATACTTCAGACAATAACTTTGCCAAAGAATTAAGACAGCAAGAAACAAAATTATTTGATATGATACAGAAAGTAAATAAAAGTGGCGTTTCCCTTTAAAGATAAGTAGATAAATTACAGTACCATTATTCAATTAGGTAGGACTTCTTCTTTGCAAGGCTGGATAGAATCGAACTATCATTAGCGGTTTTGGAGACCGCTGTCCTACCATTGAACGACAGCCTTATAGACTTGTATTATACGTTAAAAACTGAATATATAAAAATTACTTTAATTTACTTGTTTCTTTATGAAGTGTTTGCTTTTTACATTTTTGACACCATTTTTTAAGTTCTAATTTTCCCTTGCCTTTTGTATCCATATTAACTTTATTCCTCTCTGTCACATAATTTTGTGATTTACAGGTAGGACAAATCATTCCAACTAATTCTCTTGCTCCCTTTTTGGCCATATAGTTATTTTAACATCATAATATCACTCAATCTAGCCTCAATTTTGAGGCTAAAATAGAAAATTGAGCCTGAGGTGAGAATTGAACTCACTACTTCTTTCTTACCAAGAAAGCGTTC